>JGI2924J29684_1078712_pt1 | contig 123602 bp, 122 predicted proteins | sample BenlonsequencITS_FD_29684 | JGI IMG/M metagenome (IMG submission 29684)
GGGAGCCGATTCGTAACGCCGGTGAACTGCCGATCACACAGCTAGAGGCTGCCGACGTCGATCTGGCGTTCGACGTCGGACGGGCCGACGCGGAGACGGATTCGGCCGTGGGTGTTCGAGAGGCACTGCGCCTCGCGCAGGCGAAGTATCCGGCAATCAACGGGGCGCTGAGTTCGGACGTCACGCTTCAGGCGACCCAGCAGGTGTTGATTCCCTACCGGACCGTGAGCTGTTCGCCGGCGAGCACGTCGCCGACGATCACGACGCTGAACGACCGGGGGTTAGTCTTTCGGACGGCGGTATCCGACACCCTGCAGGGGGCCGTCCTCGCGAGGCAGGCCGCCGACGAGGGCTACTCCAGCGCCGCGACGTGTTACGTGAACAACGACTACGGCTATCAGTTGAGTCGCGCGTTCGAACGGGCGTTCGTCCGGGAGGCTGGCGGGACGGTTGCTGCACAGGTCCCCTTCGAGCAGGCGCCCGAAGACGGGTCGATCTCCTACGCCGACGAACTGGAGACGGCCCTCGCCGACGATCCGGACGTCCTCGTTCTCATCGGGTACGCCAACAGCGGAGCGCAACTCCTTCGCGACTTGCACGATAATGGGGCCGATCCCGCGGTGCTGGTGACCGACGGGATGCGAGACGAGAGTCTCCCCGGGCGCGTCGGCGAACCGATCGATCACGTCAGGGGGACGGCGCCACTTTCGGCCGGTCCCGGGAAGGACTTCTTCGATCGAACGTACGAGTCGACCTACGACGCACCGCCGGATAGCACACCCTTCAACGCACACAGTTACGACGCGACGGCGGTACTCCTGCTCGCCAACGCCTACGCCGGCGCAAACGACGGTGAACTGATTCGCGCATCGATCCCCGCGGTGACCGACGCGACCGGCGAGCGGATCGGCCCGTCGGACCTGGCACGGGGGATCGAACTCGCCGCGCAGGGCGACCCCGTCGAGTACGTCGGCGCCTCGAGTGGCGTCAGATTCGACGAGAACGGGGACGTCGTCGCGGCGAACTTCTCGTACTGGACCTACGAAGGCGACTCGATTACGCAACTCGATACGGTGGAATACTGATGTCTCTCGGATCACAACTGGTGCCGTCGTTCGTGCGTCGGCGCTACCGAACGAAGTTCGTCATCTCGATTCTGGCCGTCGTCCTCGTCATCGGACTCGTGGGCGGAGCCAGTTACGTACAGGCCGAACAGACCGTCGAAGACGATTCGAACGAGCAACTCGAATCCACGGCACAACTGCAGGCGAGTTCGATCGGTGACTGGGTCGAAACGATGGGCGTTCAGACCCGAACGATCTCGGCGGCAGCGCCGCTCCGAGACGGGGCTGTGCAGGACGTTCAGGCACACCTCGTAGAGGAACAGGCACGAATGTCGGTCGACGTTCGAGCGATCCACTACGTCGATACGGACGGTGGGGAGATCGTTACGAGCACGAGCCCGTCCCAGCGCGGCGTCGCCCTCGGCGAGATCGACGAACCCTGGGCGCGCTCGGACGTCACCGCCGAACTGTCCTACGACGACGACGTCTGGCACACCGACGCATCCTACGAGGACGACGTCCTCGAAGACCAGGTCATGGCGTTCGTCAGCCCGGTCAACGAACGGACGGATCGTGTCGCGGTCGTGATCGGGACGCTCGAGTATCGCGTCGAACAACTCCAGCAGCCCTCGGCCGCTGCGACGACGACGATCGTCGATGCGAGCGGCTCGCCGGTGTTCGAATCGACCGACGGGGCCGACCGTCCCGCCATCGACGCCGACGCGCTCGAGACCGCGATGACGGGACAGACCGACGTCGTCGAATCGGACGAGACGGTCGCCGCGTACGTTCCGGTCGCCAACAGCGACTGGGTCGCGGTGACGACCGTGCCGACCGACGAGGCCTACGGCGTCGCGAACGCCGTCGGGCGCAACGTTCTCGTCCTGATCGGCTTGAGTCTCCTGTCGCTCGGCGTGATGGGGATGGTACTCGGCCGCCAGACGGTGGTCCCGCTCACGCAGCTTCGAAACCGGGCGACTGCGATGGAAGACGGCAATCTCGAGGTCGATCTCGAGACCGACCGGGTCGACGAGATCGGGCGGCTGTACGACGCGTTCGACAGCATGCGCACGTCGTTGAAAGCCCGGATCGACGAGGCGACGCAGGCTCGTGACGAAGCCGAGGCGGCCCGCGCCGAAACCCAGGCGATGAACGAACACCTGGAGGCGACGGCCGAACGGTACCAGCAGGTGATGGCCGACTGCGCCGAGGGCGACCTCACCCGGCGTCTCGAACCGTCGAGCGAGAACGAGTCGATGAACGAGATCGCCACCGCGTTCAACGACATGGTCGCCGATCTGGAGGAGACGACGGCGCGTGCCCAGGCGTTCTCGAAGATCGTCGCCGAGGCGAGCCAGGACGTCACGGGCAGCGCGGAGGAGGTCAAGTCCGCCTCCGCCCAGGTGAGCGAATCCGTCCAGGAGATATCGGACGGTGCCGATCGCCAGCACGAGAACCTCCGATCGGTCGCGGGCGAGATGGAGGGGCTCTCGACGACGACCGAGGAGATCGCTGCCTCCTCGAACGAGGTGGCCGACGTAGCCGAGCGAACGGCCACGACCGGTGCCGAAGGTCGTGACGCCGCCCAGGACGCCATCGAGGGCATGCACGAGATCGAGGCGGACTCGGCCGATGCCGTCGCCGCGATCGAGCAACTCGAAGCCGAGATGGACCAGATCGACGAACTGGTCGAGTTCATCTCGACGGTCGCCAACGAGACCAACATGCTGGCGCTGAACGCCAACATCGAGGCCTCCCGAAGCGGCAGTGGTGGGGACGCGGGTGACGGCTTCGCCGTCGTCGCCGACGAGGTCAAAGAACTGGCCTCCGAGACGAAGGAGGCGGCCGAGGACATCGAAGAACGCCTCGACAGCATCAAGTCCCAAACCGACAGGGCTTCCGCGGAAGTCCAGCAGACTGCCGATCGAGTGACCGAACAGGTCGACTCCGTCGAGAACGCCGCTGCAGCCCTCGAGGAGATCGCCGAGTACGCCCAGGAGACCAACGACGGCGTCCAGGAGATCTCCGCTGCGACCGAAGAGCAGGCGGCCTCCACCGAAGAAGTCGTCGCCATGGTCTCCTCGGCGACCGAAATCGCAGAAGAGACCTCGGACGAAGCCCAGCAAGTTGCTGCTGCGGCCGAAGAACAGACCTCGGCGATTACCGCCGTCAGCCACCGTGCTGACTCGTTGACGTCACAGGCCGACGAACTCAGTACAGCGCTCGACGGATTCGACACGGCCGTCGATATCACCGTCGAGGACGGCGACGCGGTCCCAGCCGAGGTCGACACGGCTGGCGATGGCCAGCTCTTCGAGGATGGCACAGCCGAAGACTGGTCTCCTGCGACCGATGCAGGCGGCGATGGCGATCAGTTCACGTTCGACGACTCGAACACGAACTGACTGCCGACTGACCCGTTTCGATCCGTCACGTACTTTTTCGTGTCGCCCCGTTACCCGATAATGGAGCGTCCGGTACGCCGACAGGCACTGATCGACGACCGGCTCGAAGCGGTCGTCACGGCTATCGAGCCCCCCGATCTCCGCGAGCAGGTCTCCCGGACGACCCTCGCGGGTGGCAAGCGCGTGCGGCCGACGGTGACGATCCTCTCGTGTGAGTTCGTCGGCGGCGACCCGGCCGACGCGCTCGACTTCGCCGTCGGTATCGAACTCGTCCACACCGCGTCGCTGGTCGTCGACGACATCATCGATCGGTCGCCGATCCGTCGCGATGCGCCCAGCGCGTGGAGCGCGTTCGGGCACGGACCCGCGATCGTCGCGAGCGACGGACTGCTCGGGGAGGCGTTCGATCACTTTTCGACCGATCCGGCGGCCATGCAATCGGTGACCGCGGCGATGGTCGAACTCGGCGAGGGTGAGGCGATGGAGCTCGTCTCGATCCCGTCGACGGAGGCGGAGTACATGACGCTCGCGCGCCGCAAGACCGGTGCGCTGTTTCGAGCGGCGGCGGAACTCGGTGCGATCGCGGCGGACGGCGACGACGAGACCGTCGCGGCCATCGGCGAGTACGCAGAGCGCGTCGGCGTCGCGTTTCAGATCCGCGACGACGTCCTGGACGCAGTCGCCGACCCGGAACTGCTCGGGAAACCGACCGGTCGCGACGCGTCGCTCGATCGACCGTCGTTGTTACAGGTCACCGACCTCTCTCCGAGTGCGGCGAACCAGCGTGCCCGCGATCAGGTCGAACTGGCGATCGACGCCCTGGAGCGGATCGAACCGGTCGACACCGAGGCGGAGGCGTACCTCCGTGAACTCGCCGAGTTCGTCGTCGAACGTGAACAGTGATGGATCGGCCGTTCGACTGACCGGCCCGCTCTACTCCGGCACTGTCTCGATTACTTCTCCCCGTCTTGCCCGTCATCACCGTCGTCTGGACGATCCGCTTGACTGGCTCGGCTGACGACGACGCGCGTGATGCGATTCTCGTCGACGTCGTCGACGGTGAGGGTAGCGTCGTCGAGTTCGAGACTGTCGCCGGGTGCTGGCACTTCGCCCAGTTGTTCGAGGATCATTCCGCCGATGGTTTCGACCTGCTCGGCTTCGAACGCGGTCCCGAGTCGGTCGTTCACGTGTGCGACGGTGACGCCACCGTCGACCACGTACGTGTCGTCCGACTGGCGCTCGATGGCCCGCGTGTGCTCGTCGAACCCGTCGCGGAGGTCGCCGACGACGACTTCGACGACGTCTTCGACGGTCACGATCCCCTCGAAGACGCCCCACTCGTCGACGATCGCGGCCAGCTGGCGTCCTTCGGTCTGGAACTGGGTGAGCAGGTCGGTGACGCGCGCCGTTTCGGGGACGACGGGCAGGTCGCGTGCGAGCGATTCGGCCGTCGTCTCGTCGGCCGCCGTTTCGGGTCCCATGACTCGCACGACGTCTTTGGCGTCGACGAAGCCGACGATGCGATCGGTTTCGTCGTCCGTGCCGAGCACGGGATACCGGGTGTGGCCGATCTCGACGATCTGTGCTCGCATCGACTCGAGATCGTCGGCTGCGTCGAAACTCGCCACGTCTGGGGCGGGAATCATGATCTCTTTGACGGCGATGTCGTCGAGTTCGAACACGCGGTGGATCATCTCGACTTCGTCCGGATCGAAGTTCCCCTCGCGACCCGATTGTGAGAGGACGGTGAGTAACTCCGCTTCGGTGAACGTCTCCTCACTCTCGGAGGCGGGCGGTACACCGAGCAGACTGGTGAATCCGTTGGCGGCGCCGTTGAAGACGACGATCCCGGGGTAGAGGATATAGTAACACAGCTTCATCGGGAGGGCGACGAAGAGCGCGATCTGTTCGGTCCGGGCGATGGCGAACGTCTTGGGCGCGAGTTCGCCGAAGACGACGTGCAAGAACGTGATGAAGGTAAAGGCGAGTGCGAAGGAGACGAGGTGGACGACACCGGTCGGGAGGACCTCTCCCAGGAGCGGTTCGATCAGTGCCGCGACGGCAGGCTCTCCCGCCCACCCCAATCCGAGCGAGGCGAGCGTGATGCCGAGTTGCGTGACTGCGAGATAGTTGTCGAGATTCTCCATTGCCTCCTGGAGGATTCCGGCGCCCGTTCGCCCTTCATCGACGAGTCGGTCGACGACGCTCGGACGGATGCGGACGAGCGCGAACTCCGCGCCGACGAAGAATCCGTTCACAGCGACCAGTGCGAGTGCGACGAAGAGCCGACCGAGTGAGAAGACGATGTCTACCATGCAGATCGCCTCGCCGGGGCCAGAACGTGGTGCATACCGCAAGCAGAGTGGCCGATCGTCGTAATGCTTTCCCTACAGGTGGCTCCAAATGGGCGGCGAACCGGTGGTCACTCCCCGACGTTCACTGTCCGCGGGCTCCCGTCACGTGAAATCCGCGACTCGACGATCGCGAAGGTGAGCGTACTCAGGATGGCGAGGACAGTGCCACCGGTGAGCGCCGTCGCCAGCGCCGCCACGTCGATTCGGTCGACGAAGAACCCACTGACGGCGTAGAGCACGACGGTCATCGCGACGACGTAGAACGGGGCGTTGAGGTAGCGCCACTCGAGTCGCTCACCGATGTAGGCGTCGGTGAGCTGACCGAGACTCGTCGTGAGGGCAGCGGCGCCGAACCACTGGATGGCCCCGTGGAGGAATGCGGCGGCGCCGATCGGGAGCGCGATCGCCTCCTGGCTGGACCCGAGCGACTGGATCGTTTCGAATCCGCTGACTCCGCCCAGGGCGACGAGGGCGATGGCGACGAGGTACGCGACGATCGTCATCCGGCCCGCGTAGAGCGACCGCCGGAGACTCGTGGCGACGCCGCCGACCGAGGCGCCTAATCCCAGACCGCTGGAGATGAGGTAAACACCGAGCAGCGTCGACACCGACCCGATGACGAGCCCCGGGAAATCGAGGAGCGCGCCGACGAGCGCGAGTGGATAGATCAAGAGCAAGATACCGAGCGGAATCAGGATCGTCCCGCGGGTCTCGGGATCTGCCATCACCTGCTTGATCGTGTAGTACATCGACTCCAGATTCTGGGCCTGCCGGACGACGACCCGGCGGACGCCGTCGACGGGGACGCGTGCACGGATGACGGGGAGGACCGACTCGTCCTGTGCCCCGTCGGTGACGACGACGGTCGTGACGTCCTCGCCGGTCGAGAGGCTGGCGAGTACCGTATCGACTTCGTCGCCGATCTCTCGACTCGCGCTCACTTCACCCTCCTCGTTGCCGGTCACGACCGCGACCTCGACGCTCTCGTCGCGCGCGTCGATCTCGTCGTAGACGTGCAGTCCCTGGAAGATCACGTTCGCGTCGGAGTCCTCGGGATCGGCCGTCGCCATGGCGATGGCGGCTTCCTCGACCGGCTCGCGCCCGATGACCGGCGTGGTGAAGCCGGTCTTCCGACCGAGGTCGTCGTCGAGGTCGACACAGAGGACCAGCAGCATCGAGCGAGTGTACGGAAGCCGCCTATATCGGTCTTCGGGGATCGAACCGCTGGCTGGTGCCGGAGCGACTGTACCACGCCCCCAGTTCGCCCCGCCGAATCATCGTGCGGACCGCTCTGCCCGCGCCGAGTCGACCCCGCGGAACGCGAACCGTGCGCCACCGGATGGGCTCTCGCCGGCCGTGGCGGTCCACCCGTGGGCCTCGGCGATCTCGGCGACGATGGCGAGGCCGATACCAGTCCCGTCCGGGTCGGTCGTGACGCCCGCCTCGAAGACGTCCGCGTCCGGGAGGCCAGGCCCGTCGTCATCGACGAAGAAACCCGTCGGAGCCGCCGAGGCGCTCGCCTCATCGTCGAGCCAGCCGACGGTAATCTCACGGGCAGACTCGGGTTCGTTCGTGGGGTGTTGCTCGTTGTCGGTCGCTTCCGGGTCGTGGACGGCCGCTTCGTTCGCGTGGGCGTCGTGGTCGATGGGCGCTCGATTTTCGTCGGCCATCCCGTGGTCGACGACGTTGCGGAACAGGTTCGTGAAGAGCTCGACCAGCCGACTTCGATCGGCGGCCACCGTCCCGGCCACGTCGCGACGCAGCGTGACCGGTCCCTCGACGACGGCCCACGCATCGTCGACGACGGCGGCGAGGTCGACACGCTCGGGGTCCCCGACGGTTTCGCCCTGTCTGGTGAGCGTCAGGAGGTCGTCGATCAGCGTCGCCATTCGTTCTATGGCCCACGATACCTCCGAGACGGAGTCGTGGTCGACGGCCTCTTCGAGCAGGTCTACGTGGCCCTGTGCGACGTTGAGAGGATTTCGGAGATCGTGGCTCACCAGGCTGGCGAACTGCTCGAGTCGGTCGTTCTGTCGCTCCAGCTCCCGCTGGTACCGCCGCTCGTCGGTGATTTCGCGGAACGCGTTGACGGTCCCCGTGAACTCCCCGTCGTCGAGCGGCAACGTGGTTAGCGTCGCCCGGTAGGTCCTCGTCTCGCCGTCGGGCGTGTGGAGTCTCGGCTCGTGGGTAATCTCCGTGACGTCGGTGTCGTCGCTCAGCAGGGTTCGGACGCGCTCGGCGTACGCGTCGATCTCCTCTGGGGAGAAGTAGCCGCGCTCGACCAATGCCTGAAATGGCTCGCCGACGATCTCGTCGGCCGGCTCCGCGAACGGTGCGACGAACTCGTCGTTCGCCCAGGAGATCGTCCCCGTCTCGTCGAGGCTGAAGAGGCCGACCGGTGCCGTCTCGACGATGGTCCGAAAGCGGGCGAGTTCGCGGGTTCGGCGCGTCCGCTCGGAGATATCGCGAACGACGCCGACCGAGCCGAGGACGCGATCGTCCGTCGTCACCGGCACGATGGTGGCCTCCCCGACGCGCTCGTCGCCGTCAGCCGTTTCGAGGGTGAATTCGAATCGACCCGCCGACTCATCGCTCGACGCGAGGTCGGCGAGGAGTTCCCCTGCTCGCTCGAATTCGGCGCTACCGATGAACGTACTGGCGTGAGTTCCCACGAGGTCGGTGCGCTCGTACCCCGAAAACCGGGCGAGCGCGTCGTTTGCGAGGACGCACCGGCCCGACGAGTCGAGTACGTACATCGGGTCGGCCGCTCGCTCGACGACCGTCTGATAGCGCCCGAGTCGGGTTGAATCGGCCGACACTCGCGTCAGCGGCGGGCGCGACGCGCTCGCGTCGACGACGGAACGGAGCCGTCGAGCCACGAGGGCGGGTTCCTGCTGAACCGTGTCGCGCCGGAAGACGTCGGCGGCACCCGCCTCCAGTGGGTGGCTGGTGTCCTCGTCGTGTCCCAGGACGACGGCGACGGGCGTCTGCCCGGGGACGGCGCGGATCCCGGCGTCTCGTCCCTCGGCGTCGAGGTCGAGAACGAAACAGTCTGCGATCGGTGTGTCTGCATCGTGCTCGACGGTCGCTCCCGTCGTTTCACCGTCGTGGAGCCACTCGACCGACCGGTTGGTGACGGTGATCGGGTGGATCGCCTGCTCGACGATCGCCTGCGTCTGCCCCTCCGGCGTCGGGCCGACCCAGCACACCCGGATCCGCTCTCGCATAGTCTCGGGAGAGGGGCGCCCGTCTCAAAAGGTTTCAGGCTGGAGCCGATGCGTGGTGCTTTTGACGCCCGGCCCAGTATCGGACGTACCGAATGATCTCGAAGGGCTGTGAGCAGTGCGCGAAAGGCGGCAAGATGGTTATGTTCGTCTACGGCTACTGTGACCAGCGTGACTGTTTCTACTGCCCGCTCGGTGAGAATCGAAAGAACGTCACCGACGTCTACGCCAACGAACGGCTCGTCGAGACCGACGACGACGTCCTAGAAGAGGCCCACCGGATGAACGCTCTCGGGACCTCGATCACCGGTGGTGAACCCCAGGAGGCCCTGGACCGGACCTGCCACTACCTCTCGCTGCTGAAAGACGAGTTCGGCGAGGATCACCACACGCACCTCTACACGGGGATCACGGGCGGTCGCGAGAACATGCGCCGCCTCGCCGAGGCCGGCCTCGACGAGATCCGCTTTCACCCACCGCTCGAACAGTGGGGCGACCTCCACGGCACCGAGTGGGAGGACATCCTCTATATTGCTCGCGAGGAAGGACTCACGCCTGCGTTCGAGATCCCCGGCATCCGCCCCGAACCGGAGTTTCTCGACTTCTTAGACGAGGGCGCTGCCGACTTCTGTAACGTCAACGAGTTCGAGATGTCCGACGGCAACTATCGCCGAATGCAGGAGGAAGGCTTCGAACTCAAAGACGACCACATGAGCGCCGTCGACGGCTCTCGCGAGGAGATCCTCGACGTGATGGGTGACCACGAGCAGGTCTACTTCTGTACGTCGGTCTTCAAAGACGCCGCCCAGCACCGCCGTCGTCTCAAACGCATGGCCCGCCAGATCCGTCGCGAGTTCGACGACGTCACCGACGACGGGACTCTCGTCTACGGCAAGACGCGTGCCGATCCCACTCGCTTCGAGGCCCTCGGGGTGCCCGCCGAATTCTACACGGTGAAATCGAACCACGTCGAGGTCGCCTGGTGGCTCTTAGAGGAGATGATCGAGGAGGGAGACCTCGACGACGGGGAAATCGTCGAGCAATACCCGACGTACGACGGCCAAGTCGTCGAGCGAACACCGCTGGTCTGACCGCGAGCGAAGCGAGCGGACTTTTTGGTGCAGATTTTTGGCGGAGCGAATCGCGACCACCGGGAGCGATCCCGACGAGAAAAAGGTGCACGCGCCAGGTCGTCGAGCGAACACCGCTGGTCTGACCGCGAGCGAAGCGAGCGGACTTTTTGGTGCAGATTTTTGGCGGAGCGGATCGCGCGAGCGCGGCGTACTACCCGCGAAAATGCGAGCGGAGCCGTCGTCACTCGACCTGCGTGGGATCGACGTCCGGGAGCGTGATGAGGTTCTCGCGGCCGATCCGAAGTTTCTCGATGTCGTCGTCTTCGTCCATCTGGGAGAGGAGCTGGGACACCTTGGCGTTGGACCAGCCGGTTTCGTCGACGATGGCGGCCTGCTTCATGCGGCCACCGTTCGCCGTGAGCAAGTGCATGACGCGCTCTTCGTCGCTCAGGAGTTCGGGATCGACCGCGTCGTGATCCTCGTCGGCGACAGCCGACTCCGTCGGTTCCGGTGACGGCTCGTCGATCGAGTCGCGGTCGTCGGTGTCGTCGCCCGGGTCAGCGTCGGTGATGAGGTGGCGCAGTCGCGTCGCCACCGGCGCAATCGAGGGCCACCAGTCGGGGCGGTCGTCCTCGTCCCACTCGCCGTCGCGCGTGGTTCGGACGTACCAGAGTGCACCGCCTCCGACGGCGACCAGCGAGAGGAGACCGAGCAGTAGTGGCCACGAGTCCTGGACGAATCCGACGACACCTGTCTGGGAGGCGAAGACGATCTCGAAGTCGCCCGGACCGAGTGTCGTCTGGCCGTTCCAGACGATTCGGTTGTTCTCGATTCCCTGGGGTGCCGTGACGATGTCGTGTTCGTCCGGGGCCTCGATGATCAGGCGCTGGTGCGGTTCGAGGCCGGAGAGCCAGGTGTCGCCGGACGCGGTCATGAACGTCTCCTGCAGACGGAGGTAGTCGCCGTCGGTTTCGGCGAAGTTCGTCCACGTCACGCTATAGCGCAGCGTTCCGATCTGCGTGTCGGGCCCGACTTCGCCGGCTTCGTACGCACCGACTTCGGACGCCGATCGGACCGTTGGCTCTTCCCAGCCTGCGTCTTCGATGGCCATCTGGCGACCGGTGCCTGCCTCGGCATGGGGGACGAAGCCTTCGAACCACGACCGGTCGAGCTTGACGTCTCGGTCGCCGCTTTTGATGTCTTCGGCGAACGCGTCGAATCGCTCGCGATCGGACTCGTTCCGGAGGACGATGTGGTGTTCGACGGTCCAGCTCGCGTCGCCGTTTTCCAGCAACTCGACTCGAATATCCTGTCGACGGTCGTCCCCGGTACCGTCGTCGAGCGCCGCGACTGGCGTGGGGCCCGCGGTGAGCAGGAGGGCGACGACGAGGGAGACCAGGAGGGCCGATCGGACCCGCATTGATGTGTTTCGGTGCGGCCCCGTGTCAAAAAACCCTTTCTATACGTCCATTTCTCGGATCCGGCTGCGAACCGGCAGGCGGGAGACCAGGCAGGACTGTTCTGCCGATTTCAGTCGCCTGGGGTCGGTCTGGGGCGACCGTGTCACGACTCGTTCCTTCTCATTTACGCGTTCAGCAAACGAAGAAAAAGACGACTGGTTTTTGTACCTGGGCTCAAAACGACGGAATCGATGAGGAACGCGCTCTCCGTGGCGATTGCCGCCCTCCTCGTAACCTCCCTCCTCCCACTGGCGTCGGTCGCAGCTGCGCCCGGTAGTGGTTCGACCGTCGCGAGCCCGTCGGAAGCGAGCACAGCCGTCGCACAGCAGACGGCCCCGGATGGAACGACCGAACGCCTCGGCCTCGAGGGGTCGGCCACCTCGGCCTATGCCGACCCGTCGCCCGATTTCGGGACGGCGCTCGCCGCGACTGACGACGAGTTGCGTCGCGAGTGGACCTTCCACGAACTCGAGTACAACTGGGACGAGATCCCCGACAGTGAGCGAGAAGAGCGGATCGAAGCGTACAACGACCAGGTTCTCGACAGACTTGACGAACTGGAGGCTCGTGAGAAGGCGGCCGTTCGAGCGATGACCGCCGGTGACGCTCCAGTGTCTCGTGTCCTCAATACGCTCGCGAGAAACGACCACGAAGCCGAGATCCTCCGGTCGAACCTCGACCGGCTTTCGACCTACGCCCCCAATTCGCGCGATTTCATGTCGATGACACGGACGACGAAAGGCGCCATCGAAACGCACGAGGGACCGGTCCGAGACGAGGCGTTCCACACGTTCTCCTCCGGGAGCCAGTCCGAATTCGACACGCCGGTCCTCGTGGAGACCACCGACTCGGGCGTTCTCGTCTCGTCGGTGACCGACGGGTCGTATCTCCGGGAAGTGAACCGGTACGACAACCGCGATCTCTCGCGTCCGAGCCAGCTGGAGGGGATGTCAGACGGCAACGACCGCTTGCGTGAACTGTATCCGTGGGCCCAGAGCCCGGAGGCAGACGCGGCCAACTCACACGATCAGTTCCTCTCGCGCCACCAGTTCACGTTCGAGATGTACCACACGCAGGGGCTGCTCCGCGTGCACCTGGACAGCGGGACGACCGACGTCTTCCGAGAAACGCAGGAACTCGAACTCGCGCGACTCCCGATCGAGACGGCGGGGAGCTGGACTGGCGACGCGGCGACCGTCGAACTGAACGTGACGCCACGGGACGGTCCGATCCAGTTCAACGTCACCGACACGGAGACGGGCACACCACTCGACGCGACTGTCCTCGTGGATGGCGAACCGGTTACACGGACGGGTGACGACGGGGCGGCCTGGGTCGTTCGGCCGCTGGCCGAGTCGGAGATCGCCGTCGAGGTCGACGGAGAGACGATCTCCGTCGAACCCGGCAGCTAACGCCAAGATTGGTACCGGTCGCTGACGTCGATTCCTGTATTTTTGATCTTTGAGCGTTGCGTGGGCCACGGCGACCCCCGTCCGCGGGTTAAAATACGAGGCCGCGGCCAGCGGGTCCCGTGGTCAGACGCCCTCATACCGGACGCCCTCGCCTCCGGTCGATATCGCCGGTCGTTGGTGTCATCGCGCTGGTCGCCCTGACAGTCTGTCTGGGCGCCGTCGTCGCCGTCGGAGTCAGCTCGGTCGAAATCGGTGCCGAGTCGCCTGCGTTCGGCTTCGAGGCCACTGCCGAGAGTGCAACCGATCGAATCGTCCTCGAACACCAGCATGGGGACGAAATCGACGTCTCGACGATCGACGTGGTAGTGACGGTCGACGGCGAGGCGCTGGCGGTCCAGCCACCTGTCCCCTTCTTCCAGGAAGACGGATTTCGAGGCGGTCCCAGCGGTCCGTTCAACTCTCGGGCGGATTCTCGGTGGCGTGTCGGCGAGAGAGCGGGATTTCGACTCGCGTCGACGAACGCGCCGACGATCGATCCGGGGGACGAAATCGTCGTCTCGATCGAACGAGACGGAAATCTGCTCGGCCAGGCGTCGACGGTCGCCGAGTAGTAGTGGGCGGCAGTTCGCCACGATCCGCTGACCGTTGACGATTCGGTCAAACCCACTCAGCCGTTGGCGACTCTGTCTAACCGGCCGGCCGTTGGCGATTCTGCCCAACCGGCCGGCCGTCGGCCGCTCTGTCACCGGCAGTCGTCGGCAGCTGTGCACCTACTCGGCCTCGACGAGTGTCACTCCGGCGCGCGCCCGACGGTGGTGATGGCGACCTCGGGCTCGTAGCTCGGTCCCATCAGGACGTGTTCGACGTCCTCGAACCCGGCCTTGGTGAACATGCGATCGGCGTCGGCCTCGTCGTAGAAGAGCATGATGGCGTCGGCGAGTTTCTGGGTGATCGTGTGGTCGGGGTAGTTCGGCCCGACGACGAGCACCTGGCCGCCCGGGACGAGGACTCGCCTGATCTCGCGGAGGGTTCGCACCGGCTGGGGCCAGTACTCGATCGACCCCGACGACCAGACGATGTCGAAGGTGTTCGAGGCGAACGGCAGGCGTTCGGCGTCGCCGAGGTGAAAGTCGACTGGCCCGCGTTTGCCGAACTTGCCGTAGGCCTGCTGGAGCTGGTGGGGGCTCTGATCGAGCGCGACGACGCGATCGACGTGTTCGAGGAGGCCCTCGGTCCCGAAGCCGGTTCCGCAGCCGACGTCTAAGACCAGCGGTTCGCCGTCGAAGTCGAGCAAGTCGAGCGCCTCCGTGCGCATCTCCTCGTTCCAGATGAACGGGTTCACCTGGTCGTAGACCCGCGAGAGGTACTTGTAGAAGAACCGCGCGCGAGCCTTGTTCTCGAGAATTCCCATTACCCGCTACTGCTGTGGCGACCGCAATATGTCTGCTGATCGGTGTCAATCCAGCCCATGGATCCTCGCTAACCGGTCGAACGCCGTCGTCGACGGCTGAGCGGCCGGTACTGTCGGGAAACGACACCTGATCGGCCGGCGCGGATCGATCGTCGGTCACGTCTGTGATTGGCCGCGGTCAATGTGGTTTCGCAACTACCTTATACGGCGCCCCGCCAAAATCCGCACGATTCGACTATGCCGAGGCCAGAGGTTCTCGAACGGATACAGTCGGCGGAGACAGAAGCCGACGAGATCGTCTCCGAGGCGGCCGGAGACAGGGACGAACGCATCGCCGAGGCCCGGGAGCGCGCCGAGGAGATCCGCTCCGAAGCCGAGACCGAGGCTCGAGAAACGAAAGAGGCGCGTCTCGAGGAGGCCAGAGACGAGATCGACGCCGAGTGCGAGCGAATCCTCCGCGAGGGCGAGGCCGAACGTGAGGCTCTCGCCGACAGCGCGCGCGAGCAGGTAGACGAGGTGACCGACTACGTCGTGAGCCTGTTCCAGGAGGAAGTCGATGTTCAGGCCTGAACGGATGGCGAAGGTCTCGGTGACGGGTGCACGGGCAGTTATGCCCGACGTCATCGAGACGCTGCACGAACTCGGCCTCGTCCACCTCTCGGACTACGACGGCTCCTGGGACGGTTTCGACAACGGTGATCCGATCGAGGGCGCCGAGGAAGCCTCCGAGAAGCTCGTCACGGTTCGGGCGCTCGAGAGCACGCTCGACGTGACAGCCGAGGACGTCGCGCCCCAGCCGACGCTGCCGGACGACTGGGAGACGAGACTGGCGGACCTGCGCGACCGCGTCAACGAACTCGACGACGAGGGAAGCGCCCTTCGCGACGAACGGCGCGAGGTCGTTGATCGTATCGACCGCCTCGCACCCTTCGCCGCCCTCGGCATCGATCTCGATCTGCTCTCCGGCTACGAGAGCATCGATCTCGTCGTCGGCGAGGGTGATCGAGCCGAGATCGAAGCCGAACTCGGGTCGGCCGACGAGATCCGCGCGTTCGAGACGTTCGCCACCGACGGCGTCGTCGCGATCGCCGCGGCGCCGGCGACCGACGAAGCGCCCACCGAGGCCGACACTCGCGGGCTCGTCGCCGACGCGCTCGTCAGCGTCGAGTTCACGAACTACGAGGTTCCCGACGTCGACGAGACGCCGGCGGCGTACCTCGACGACCTCGAGACACGCCGCGACGAACTCGATCGAACGCTCACCGAGATCGAGACCGAACTCGCGGAACTCGCGACCGATCGCGGTCCGTTCCTGCGGCGCGTCGAGCGCGAGCTCACGGTCGACGTCGATCGTGCCGAGGCGCCGCTTCGGTTCGCCACGACCGAGCACGCGTTCGTCGCCGAGGGCTGGATCCCGGCCGAACGATTCGACGCCTTCGAAGCCTCGCTTCGCGACACGGCCGGTGAGAGCGTCGAGATCGAGGAACTCGAGATCGCCGACTACGAAGAACACGCCCACGGCAACGCACACGAGGTGGGCGACGCCGACGAGCAAGACCGCGCGGAAACCGGCGACCGAGAGACGCAGTCACCGGAGTCGGCGGCCGAGGAGGAACCGGAACCGGCCAAAGCGACCGACGGCGGGACGACGGTCTCCGGCGCGTCCGGCGCGGTGACCATGGACGAAGATCCGCCGGTCGTGATGGACAATCTCACGCCGGCGAAGCCGTTCGAGATGATGGTCAAGATGGTCGGCCAGCCCAAGTACAGCGAGCTGGATCCGACCTTCCTCGTCTTCCTCACGTACCCGATCGCGTTCGGGTTCATGATCGGTGACATCGGCTACGGGCTGCTCTACATGGCTCTCGGCTACGGGCTCTGGAAGGGCATGGATTCGAGCGCCGGCAAGGCGCTCGGGACGATCGGGATCTGGGCCGGCGCCTTCACCGCCATCTTCGGCTACCTGTACGGCGAGCTGTTCGGTACACACCTCTCGTACCTCGGCATCGAGGGCCTCCCGCTCATGGAATCGCTCGCGAAGGGGCTGCAGTCCTCTGAGTGGGCCCTGTTCTGGATCGTGATCAGCCTCGTATTCGGCCTGATCCACCTGAACCTGGGACTGCTCATGGGCTTTTTCAACGAGCTCAAACACGGCCTCAAGGCGGCCCTCTACGAGAAGTTCTCGTGGATCCTCGGGATGAACGGCCTGTTCATCTGGATCTTCTCCCACCAGGACGCCGGGAGCTTCGATCACGGCGTGGGATTCCTGCCGGGGGACATGACATTCGGCAGCATGAAGCCCGCATTCCTCGCGGGGGCGACCGACCAGGCCGTCCTCTACGACTACCTCGGTTTCGCCGGGTTCCCCGAACTCGTCGGTATCCTCGGCTTGATCGCGATGTTCGTCGGCCTCGTGATGGTCGGCATCGGCGAGGGGGCGACCGGCCTCGTCGAATCGCCGGCCTGGATGTTCGGGCACGTCCTCTCGTACCTCCGATTGACTGCGGTGCTGCTCGCGAAGGCGGGAATGGCGTTCGCGGTCAACCTGCTCGTCTGGGGTGGCTACTCCGACGGCCACGGTCACACGGTGTTCAACCTCCCGACGTACGACGTCTCGGGCTACGAGATGGAGTTCGTCGGTCTGATCCACCTCGGTGACGGCCCACTGGTCTCGGCTATCGCGATCGTGGCCGGCATCCTGGTCCTGGTCTTCGGACACGTCCTCGTGTTGATCCTCGGGATCACCTCGGCGGGCATTCAGATGCTCCGCCTCGAGTGGGTCGAGTTCTACCAGAAGTTCTACGAGGGCGGCGGCGAGGAGTACGAGCCGTTCGGGCGTGACGTCGGCCAGACGGCCGACTGAACGCGGTCTCACTGCTTGCCCGTTTCGCGTCTGCCATCGACGCTCACAGCGGTCAAATTCTCCCGAAATCGGGCCACCCAGCTTTTAGCGGTATCGATTTCTTTCGAGGGATTTATGGGGTGTGCAGAGCCAGGTACGACTGTTCACAGCCAACTGAACGTGCGGACTTCATCCAATCATGATCGAAAACGTACCCGACCTACTCGACACGGCACTGCAGACGACTGAAGCGGCGACCAACGATGCTGACGTCGAAGTGGCCTCGTACATGGCCGCTGCGGCGGCGGCGATCGGTGTCGGGCTCGCGGCGCTCGCCTCCGGCTACGCAGAGCGAGGAATCGGCGCTGCGGCCGTCGGCGCGATCGCCGAGGACCGTGACATGCTCGCGCCCGGCATTCTGCTGACAGTCCTGCCGGAGACGCTCGTCATTTTCTCCATCGTCGTCATCTTCCTGGTCCAGTAAGCGACCACCTCTCACAATGAGTTTGGATACTGTCGTAGCGGATATTCGAGAGGAAGCCCACGCGCGTGCGGAGGAACTCCGCGAAGAGGCCGAGACTCGCGCCGACGAGATCGTCGCCGACGCCGAGGACGACGCTGCGGAGATCCGCGACCAGGCCGAACGGGAGGCCGACCGCGAGATCGAGCAGCTGCGCGAACAGCGCCTCTCCAGTGCGCAACTCGAGGCCAAGCAGGAGCGTCTCGAGGCGCGCCGCGACGTGCTGGGCGACGTTCGCGAGGCCGTCGAGGAGGAGCTTACCTCCCTCGACGGTGACACTCGCGAGGAACTCACCCGAACGCTGCTTTCGGCTGCAAGCGACGAGTTCGAGGCCGGTGACGACGTGCGCGTCTACGGTCGTGCCGGAGATCAGGAACTCTTAGCATCCATCGTCGACGACTACGACGGCTACGAGGTGGCCGGCGAGTACGACTGCCTCGGCGGCGTCGTCGTCGAAAGCGAGGGATCGAGAGTCCGGGTCAACAACACGTTCGACTCGGTCCTCGCAGACGTCTGGGAGGACAATCTCCGCGAAATCAGCGAGCAACTGTTCGAGCAATGAGTACAGGTGCCTCGAATCCGGAGTTCGTCAACGCACGCGTCCGGTCACGCAGAGCGACGCTGTTCGCCGACGAAGACTACCGGAAGCTGATCCGGATGGGGCCGAGCGGTATCGCGCGGTTCATGGAAGAGCGCGAGTACGAAGACGAGATCAACGAACTCGGCGCACGCTTTTCGGGCGTCGACCTGATCGAGTACGCCCTCAATCGCAACCTCGCGAAACACTTCGACGACCTGCTCGACTGGTCGGAGGGGCGGCTGTACGACCTGATCGCCCGGTATCTGCGCAAGTTCGACGTCTGGAACGTCAAGACGGTTATTCGGGGCATCTACACGGACACGCCGGCCGAGGAGATCCGCACGGATCTCATCCGCGCCGGCGAGCTCGACGACGCCCTGCTCGACCGACTCGTCGACGCCGGCGAGATCGAAGACGTGATCGAACTGTTGAACCGGACGATCTTCTACGAGCCGCTGTCGGCTGCGTTCGAGGTCTACGAGGAGTCCGGCACGCTCGTTCCGCTCGAGAACGCCCTCGATCGAACGTTCTACGAGCGCCTGCTGGCCGACCTCGGTCGCCCGCAGGAGGGGCCCGAAGCGATGTACGTCGAGTTCCTGCAGGCCGAGATCGACTTCCGGAACGCCCGGAACGCACTCAGGCTCGCCCGGAGTGGGGCCGACCTCGATCCGTCGGCGTTCTACATCGAGGGCGGTACCCTGTTCACCGAGTCGGAACTGAACCGACTGGTGAACGATCGCGACGAACTCGTCACACACATCACCGAGGATCGGACGTACGGTGACCGCCTGTCGACCGCACTCGATCAACTGCGCGAGGCCGACAGCCTCATCCAGTTCGAGCACGCCCTCGATGCGGCGTTGCTCGAGTACTCGGATCGACTCTCGAGCATCTACCCGGTGTCGGTATCGGCGGTGCTCTCGTACATCCTCGCGAAAGAACGAGAGGTCGAGAACATCCGCGCCATCGCGCGCGGTCGCGAAGTCGGCCTCTCCGAAGCGGAGATCGAAGACGAACTGGTGGTCCTATGAGCCAGGAAATCGCCGTCGTCGGCAGCCCGGAGTTTACGACTGGATTCCGGCTCGCCGGCGTCAGACGGTTCGAAAACGTGGCCGACGACGACAAGGACGACGAACTCGACGACGCGGCCGAGCGAGCGCTCGACGACGACGGTGTCGGTATCGTCGTCATGCACGACGACGACGTCGAGCACCTCTCGCGGGGTGTCCGCGAGCGCGTCGAAACGAGTGTCGAACCCGTCGTCGTCACGATCGGCAGCGGTACCGGTGGCAGCGGACTGCGCGAGCAGATCAAACGCGCGATCGGGATCGACCTGATGGAGGAAGAAGACTAGTATGAGTCAGGCAACAGATACAGAGACCGTCCAGGAGGACGGTGTCATCGACAGCGTGAGCGGTCCCGTCGTGACCGCCACGGACCTCGACGCCCGGATGAACGACGTCGTCTACGTGGGCGACGAAGGGCTGATGGGCGAGGTTATCGAGATCGAAGGAAACGTCACAACGATCCAGGTCTACGAGGAGACCTCCGGGGTCGGCCCCGGAGAGCCCGTCGAGAACACGGGCGACCCCCTCTCCGTCGACCTTGGACCTGGGATGCTCGACTCCATCTACGACGGTGTCCAGCGCCCGCTCGACGCCCTAGAGGAGAAGATGGGATCGGCGTTCCTCGACCGCGGTGTCGACGCACCGGGCATCGACTTGGAGGAGACCTGGGAATTCGAACCCAAGGTCGACGAGGGCGACGTCGTCGAACCCGGCGACGTCGTTGGCGTCGTTCCGGAGACCGTCACCATCGAACACAAGGTGATGGTCCCGCCCGACTCCGAGGGCGGCGAAGTCGTCGCCGTCGAGTCCGGCGAGTTCACCGTCGAGGAGACGGTCGTCGAACTCGACACCGGCGAGGCAATTTCGATGCACCAGGAGTGGCCGGTTCGGACCGCCCGTCCGGCCGCCGAGAAACGCACCCCGACGGAACCGCTTGTCACGGGCCAGCGGATCCAGGACGGCCTCTTCCCGCTCGCGAAGGGTGGGACGGCTGCGATTCCGGGTCCGTTCGGCTCGGGCAAGACCGTCACCCAGCAGCAGCTGGCCAAGTGGTCCGACGCGGACATCGTCGTCTACATCGGCTGTGGCGAACGTGGCAACGAGATGACCGAGGTCATCGAGGACTTCCCGGAACTGCCGGACCCGCAGACCGGGAACCCGCTGATGGCCCGGACCTGCCTCATCGCCAACACGTCGAACATGCCCGTCGCGGCGCGTGAATCCTGCATCTACACGGGAATCACGATCGCGGAGTACTACCGCGACATGGGCTACGACGTCGCGCTGATGGCCGACTCCACCTCGCGGTGGGCCGAGGCCATGCGCGAAATCTCCTCCCGGCTGGAGGAGATGCCCGGTGAGGAGGGCTACCCGGCCTACCTCGCCGCGCGACTGGCGGAGTTCTACGAGCGCGCCGGTCGATTCGAACTGCAAAACGGCGGCGAAGGATCCATCTCGGTCGTCGGCGCGGTGTCGCCACCGGGTGGGGACTTCTCCGAGCCGGTCACCCAGAACACGCTGCGCATCGTCAAGACGTTCTGGGCGCTGGACGCGGACCTCGCCGAGCGTCGACACTTCCCGGCGATCAACTGGGACGAGTCCTACTCGCTGTATCGTGGCCAGCTCGATCCCTGGTTCACCGACAACGTCGCCGGCGACTGGCCGGATATCCGTCAGTGGGCCGTCGACGTGCTCGACGAGGAGGCAGAACTGCAGGAGATCGTCCAGCTCGTCGGCAAGGACGCGCTGCCGGAGGACCAGCAGCTGACGCTGGAGGTCGCACGCTACCTCCGCGAGGCGTGGCTGCAGCAGAACGCCCTGCACGACGTCGACACCTACTGCGAACCCGAGAAGACCTACCAGATGCTCGGGGCGATCAAGACGTTCAACGACGAGGCCTTCGAGGCACTCGACGCTGGCGTCCCCGTCGACGAGATTCAGAGCGTCGACGCCGCGCCGCGCCTGAACCGGATGGGCACGGCCGAGGAGTACGACGAGTTCATCGACGAGATCGAAGCTGATCTCGCCGAGCAGCTCAGGGGGTTGTACTAACATGAAGGAGTATCAGACGATCACCGAGGTCAGCGGACCGCTGGTCTTCGCCGAGGTCGACGAAGCCGTCGGCTACGACGAGATGGTCGAGATCGAAACGCCCGCCGGCGAGACGCTGCGTGGGCAGGTCCTGGAGTCGAGCGAAGGGCTCGTCGCGATCCAGGTATTCGAGGGGACCGAGGGGATCGACCGCAACGCGTCGGTCCGCTTCCTCGGCGAGACCATGAAGATGCCCGTCACCGAGGATCTCCTCGGACGGGTGCTGGACGGTTCCGGGAACCCGATCGACGGTGGCCCGGAGATCGTGCCGGACGAACGCCAGGACATCGTCGGCGAGGCGATCAATCCCTACTCCCGGGAGTACCCGGAAGCGTTCATCCAGACCGGCGTCTCCGGTATCGACGGCATGAACACGCTCGTGCGCGGCCAGAAGCTCCCGATCTTCTCGGGCTCCGGCCTGCCACACAACGATCTGGCGCTGCAGATCGCGCGCCAGGCGTCCGTGCCGGAAGAAGACGAGAGCGGTGACGGAGACGACGAGGGCTCCGAGTTCGCGGTGATCTTCGGTGCGATGGGGATCACGCAGGAAGAAGCGAACGAGTTCATGGAAGACTTCGAGCGCACCGGTGCGCTGGAGCGCTCGGTCGTCTTCATGAACCTCGCGGACGACCCGGCCGTCGAGCGGACGGTCACGCCGCGCCTGGCGCTGACGACCGCCGAGTATCTCGCGTTCGAGAAGGACTACCACGTCCTGGTCATCCTCACCGACATGACCAACTACTGTGAGGCGCTGCGCGAGATCGGCGCCGCACGTGAGGAGGTCCCGGGTCGCCGTGGCTACCCCGGATACATGTACACCGACCTGGCCCAGCTCTACGAGCGGGCGGGTCGGATCGAGGGCCAGGAGGGATCGGTCACGCAGATTCCGATCCTGACGATGCCATCCGACGACATCACGCACCCGATCCCGGACCTGACCGGCTACATCACGGAAGGTCAGATCATCGTCGACCGATCCCTGAACAGTCAGGGTGTCGAGCCGCCGATCGACGTCCTCCCGAGCCTGTCGCGCCTGATGGACGACGGGATCGGCGAAGGCCTCACCCGTGGGGATCACGGCGACGTCTCCGACCAGCTCTACGCCGCGTACGCGGAGGGTGAGGACCTGCGCGACCTCGTGAACATCGTCGGTCGCGAGGCCCTCTCCGAGCGTGACAACAAGTACCTCGACTTCGCCGAGCGGTTCGAAGCGGAGTTCATCCAGCAAGGCTTCGACACCAACCGGACGATCGAGGAGACGCTCGGCGTCGGCTGGGAGCTCCTCTCGATGCTCCCGAAGGCGGAACTCAACCGCGTCGACGAGGAGTTCATCGACCAGTACTACGTCGAAGACGAGAGCGAGACGGTCGAAGCGTCCGCGGACTGATCGCTCGCGACTTTCCGTTCTGCTGTCGGTATCGAACGCGTTTGACCAGTGCGTCGCTCGTCTCGAGTGGTTGCTGTCGGTCTCAGTCAGTCCCAGCCGACGTCATCGTCGTCGCGTTCGTCATTCGGCCGCTCGTCTGGTGACCCGTCTTTCGTTCCGCGCCCGCCCTGTTCGATCGCGCGCCGTTCGGCCTCCGCCCGGTCCATCACCGGCGGATCGGCGGTTTCTTCCTCGATCAGCCACCAGAGGCCGAAGAACATGGCGAGCGAAACGAAGAGGAGAGCAACCATCGTCGCGGCTACCATAGCCATACGTGTCAACTCGACCGGCAAATACTTTGTTCTCCGGATTCCATCTCGTGATATGAAGGACGGAGAACGCGGCTGTCCGAAGTGCGGGCATACGAAGACGGAGACGGACAAGATCTCGACGACTGGCGGTGGACTCTCGAAGATGTTCGATATCCAGAACCGGAGTTTTCAGGTCGTCAGTTGCACCAACTGCGGCTACTCCGAGCTGTACCGGGGACAATCCTCGGGGAACATGATCGATCTGTTTCTGGGGTAAGTCGGAATCGGTGTCGGGTGGTTCCGGACTCGGTCGGACGTCGTCGCTGGACCGTCTCCGGCACATCTGAAAACAGTTATCCGCCTGGGTGCGAAAGGTCTCGGTAAGATGGCCACCGACGTCAAACCGACCCGCAAGGAGTTGATGGCGATCGAGGATCGCATCGAACTCTCAGAGCGGGGCCACGGCACGCTAGAGCAAAAGCGCGACGGCCTCATCATGGAGTTCATGGACATCCTCGATCGCGCGCAGGACGTCCGGGGCGAACTCACTTCGGACTACGAGGAGGCCCAGCGGACGATCAACATGGCCCGTGCGATGGAGGGCGACGTCGCGGTTCGCGGTGCCGCCGCGGCGCTGCAGGAACATCCCGAGATCACTACCGAGTCGAAGAACATCATGGGCGTCGTCGTCCCGCAGATCGAGTCCTCGCGCGTCTCGAAGAGCCTGGACCAGCGTGGCTACGGGCTCATGGGCACCTCGGCCCGTATCGACGAGGCCGCCGAGGCCTACGAGGATCTCTTAGAGAGCATCATTCTCGCCGCCGAAGTCGAGACGGCGATGAAGAAGATGCTAGAGGAGATCGAGACCACGAAGCGTCGCGTCAACGCCCTCGAGTTCAAATTGCTCCCCGACCTCTACGAGAGCGAGGAGTACATCGAGCAGAAACTCGAAGAGCAAGAACGTGAGGAGATCTTCCGCATGAAGAAGATCAAGGACAAGAAAGAGGCCGAAGAGGCGGAGGACGCGGCCGCTGCCGAGGAAGCTGACCCGTTCGTCGACGCCGACGTCCAGGAATCAGTCGCCGGCGGCAACTGAGTTCGGACCCCTCGCTTTCTCTCCTATGGACTGTCCGTGCACCGTCGACCCAGTCGTCTTCATCGTCCCCGAGTCACTTCGAGCGTGTGCGCCGGACGAGGCGGCTGCGGCGGCGATCTGTCCTCGTTGTCTGACCGTCGCGTCGGCTCCCGATTCCTCGTCGACCGAGCCCGATTTCTCCCGGATCAGTGTGGCTTTCCCGGACGGTGAAGGGGCTATCGCGCTTGCGCTCGCGCTGGGACTCCTGGAGTCGCTGGCGCTGAACCGGTCGGCGATCGAATCGGCGTTAGATGCCGCCGAGCGGGCTGGAACCGACACGCTGCTCGTGATCGACCGGCTGATCGACGATCCGGACGTAGAGCCGGCGATCGATCTGGAGCGCCGTCGGGACAAACTCGAAAGTCTACTGTACTGAACCGCGGGGGTCGGTCAGCGCCCGTCGAGGAATTCGTCGAGGATCTTTCGCTCGGCCGTGCGGACGTGCTGGTGGAAGGTTGCGGGGCTGATATCGAGCGTCTCGGCGACGTCTTCGCCGGAACTGTCGCGTGGCCACTCGAAGAAACCGGCGTAGTACCCGGCTTTCAGGGCGGCCAGCTGGCGCTCGGTGAGCGTCGATTCGAGGACGGACGAGACGTAGTCCTCGGTCGGGCGTCGTTTCGTCTTCTGGCGTCTGGTTACCGGTTCGATGCCAGGGTAATTGTCGCGAAGGCCAGCGATCAGGCGGGATACGTCGGCACCAGGCGGGAGGTGCACGCGGGTAAACAGGTCGCCGTCGACGAGCCGTACGTCGTCGACGTACCCGCCGTTGGCGGCGACCACGGAGGGAATCGGTGCGTCTGTGAGTGAAACTTCGAAACTCGTCTCGTCGCCATCGGTCGAGATGACCTCGCAGGACTCGTACTGGGGTGTTTCGTCGGTGTCTACGAGCGTTTCGACGGCGGCCAGGCCGCCGTCACTGGCCGTTCCGTAGAGGACGTACGAGCCGTCGCCAACGGGGATCGTCTGGTGGAACTGGGCCGTGCCTGTCGGGGAGTAACTCAGTCCGAGTGTCTCGAAGAAATCGCGACACTGCAGGCCGATTTCGATGATATCGTCGCTCATCATCGCCCGTTTGCGTTCCGCGGCGGAGATAGCGTGGCCGACGGTCTCGCCGAGTTGGCCGATGACCGCCCGTTCGTCCTCGTCGAAGGCGTCGGTCCGATCGGTGTAGAGACAGAGTAGTCCGTACAGCGTCGACTCGTGGAGGATCGGGATCGCGACACAGCCCGAAAAGCCGTGTTCGGCGGCGACCTCTCGCCAGGGTTCGAACGTGGGGTCCGCCTGGACGTTGGGGCAGGCCTGTACCTCCCGCGTTCGGACGGCGCGGGCGGCAGGCCCCTGTCCGAGGGGCGATTCCGGATCGGTCGAGATCGTCACCTCGTCAGCGTAGCCGTCGAAGCCACGTTCGACCCGCGGCTGTAGTTCCGATCCCGTCGGATCGACCTCGGCGATGCAGGCGCTGGCGTAGGCGTCCGACTGGACGAGCTTGGTACAGACCGCCTCTTCGATCTCGTCTCGTGTCGACCCTTCGAGCGCGGCGGCGGTCACGTCGCTGACGATGTCGTGAAGGTCGTTCAAGATCGCCAGCCGTTCCTGCTGGCGGGCGAGCGTCGCCTCGCGCGCGTTTCGATCGCGGTCGTCCCGGACGATTCCGACGGCACCCAGAAGTGCACCTGCGTCGTCGGTCCACGCGCCGAACGCCGTGGTGACGGGGACCGTCGTTCCGTCGACGCGCTCCAGTTCGAACTCGAGCGAGAGGTCGGTCGTCGTCGTTTCGTCCTCGGTCGCGCGGAGCCGGGCGTCGAGTTGGGTCGTGACGTTGCCGGGGCCGATCGACGACAGTGCCCGTCCCTGTATGTCCGCCCGATCGTAGCCAAGGAGAGCGGTGAACGCGTCGTTGACTGCGACGAGCGTGCCGTCGCCGTCGATCTCGAAGACAGGTTCGCCAACCACTTCGATGACGCGCCGGGCTAGCGAGCCGGTGGCTTCGAACGGCCCCCGATCATCGGTGGATCGCTCCCACCAGAGCCGTTCACCGTCGTCGATCGATTTCGAGTCGAGGACGCCCGCCTCGGCGAGCGCCGCCAACTGATCGGCGACGACCGTCGGATCACGACCGACCGCGTCGGCGACTTCCCCCGTCGAGAGCGGCTCACCGGTTCCGGCCGACGAAAACACCGCCCGAACGTCGGTGTCTCCATTTTCCTCGCCAGCCGGTGATGACATATGACTATCGTATACGGTCACGGGTTTAAGAATTCCGTCGGCGGCGTCGGCCGTGTCGCTGTCTTCGCCAGTCATCTGCAGCTGGTCGTGAGCGAACAGGGGACGGTGAGCGGATCACTCGTGAGAATCGGGAGCCGACGATAGTTCGATCGGACGATTACACCGCGGAACCAGAGTGGGCGACCGTGACGAACTGGATGGACGGGCGAAACGGGGGTGGACCGTGGGCGGTGTACGACGGGGTACTCGGGGTCCTTAGACGCCGGTCGAGTACCGGAGGATGCCGGCAAATCCGCCGAAGGCATCGTAGAGCTGCTCGCCTTTCTCGAAGTCCGTCGAGATGAACTTCGTCTCCGTGCCGCGCTGTTCGGCGATCTCGATCAGGTGTTCGATCGCGTCCTCGCGTTCGGCGTCGTCGGCGTCCACTTCCGTCCCACACTCGCTACAGGTGTGATCGGTCGTCGACTTGCGCCGGTCGACGACCTCGCGGTCGGTGGTGCCACAGTCGGGGCAATCGTAGCTGATGACGTCCTTGCGGAGGTCCTCGCTGATCAGGAGCCGTTCGACGGAGCCCATGACCAGATTTCGCCGGGTCTGTTCGAACCCGTATGTGGCCAGCTCGCCAGCGTTGAGTTCCTCGAAGAAGGTCTCCATCTGGCGCTTGTCTTTCATTACCTCCGCGTCGGCTAGCGCGTCCTGGGCGTTGTCGACGAGTTCGCGGAGCCCGGACTCGTCGGTGTAGGAGACGTCGAACTTGCCGATGACGGAGTCTTGCAGTTCGTGGTGAAGGTAGTCGCCGTCGAGGAACTCCTCTTTGGTGGGCGAGGGGCCACCGACGAGGATACCTTCGATATCGTGGCGTTCGGGGACGAAGAGGTCGTTCGCCATGCCCGCGACCTCCTGATAGAAGTTGTCGATCGCCTCGAGTCGGAGGCGGGCGAATCGCTGGGCCGACTGGCCCCCTTTGCGCTGTTTGCCGGGGACGAGCGAGGAGGCGGACTTGACTGGCTCGATGCGCTTGCCCTTCAGCCAGCCGACGTTTGCTTCTCGCCGATCGAGGACGACCAGGCCGTACAGCCCCTGGTCGGCCAGCATATTCTCGAGCGGTTCGGTGAGAAAGTCCGAGTCACAGTGATAGCGGAAGGATTCGACCGGCTGGGGCGGTCCCTCCAGGACCTGGGTGACCATTTCGGTCCGGCCGCCGCCGGAGTCGACGGCCCCCGAGAACAGGACCATTCCGTTGTCCGGGGGATAGGTGTCGTAGTACTTGAGGCGGTCTTTGATACTCGTCAACGCGTCCTGGACGTTCGTCCGGGTCTGCTTGGACTTGATGTTCGAGGCCTCGGAGTGCTCCTGGGTGACGTGTGCGACGACGTCACTGATCTGGCGATCGTCGGGGACGTAGATCGTTACGAGCTGGGTCCCCGACCCCTCGTAATTTTTGAGGTCCTCGATCACCTTCCGGAACTCGTATTTCTTCCGGTCGGTTTGGCCCTCGGCTCCCTCGCTACTCATTGTCCAAACGAAACGGAGCGAGGGCTAAGTACCTGTTGACACGATAAGCGCCCGTGTCGGCGTGAGCCGTCTGCCGCCCGTCGGACGGGTTGCCACGATTTAAGGTGATCCCGGCCCACTGATCCGATAGTGACCATGCCCCAGGAGACGGTGTACGCCATCGCGAGCGGGAAGGGTGGCGTCGGGAAGACGACCACGACGGTAAACCTCGGGACTGCCCTCGCGCAGGCGGGTGAGCGGGTCGCGATCGTCGACGCAGACCTGGGGATGGCGAATCTGGCCGGATTCGTCAGTCTCTCTCCCGGGTCGGCGACGCTCCACGACGTGCTCTCGGGCGAGGCATCGATCGAGGACGCGACCTACCGGCTCGCAGCAAACATCGTCGGGGTACCAAGCGGTAACGAACTCGCCGACTACGCCGAGACGGAACCCGATGGCCTGGGCGAGGTCGTCGAGACCCTCCGTGACCGCGTGGACTACGTACTCATCGACGTAGGCGCCGGCGTGAGCCACGAGTCGATACTCCCACTCGGGCTCGCCGACGCCGTCGTCCTCGTCGCGACGCCGGAACCCGCCGCGGTGCAGGACGTCTCGCGGACGATCGAACTCGTCGATCGAGTCGACGGTGAGGTCGCCGGCCTCCTCGTCACGCGGACCCATCCGTCCGGTGACGTCCCCCCAGAAACCATCGCCGAGAAACTGGGTGTCGCGGAACTCGGGGCGATTCCGGAAGACAGGGCGGTGAGAGCGAGCGTCTACGCGGGGACACCGCTCGTCGTCCACGCCCCCGAGAGCGACGCGGCGGTCGCGTACCGCGAACTCGCCACGACGTTGACCGGCGTCGAGACTGCCGGGCCGTCGGGGGACGAGGCTGCGGCGGATGATTCATCGACAGCCGACCCTGACGACGCTGCGTCCCACGACGAGGTCTCGAGTGCGATCACCGACGCCGAACCTGACGCCTGAGCCCGTCTCCGCCCGACTCCAGAGAACCTAAACAGTTTGGGGAAATTGTCATACGTTTTCAGCCGGAGCAATTTGATATGGCTACCCCCATCGACACAACCGAGGCCTGTGAACTTCTCTCGGACCCCCTCCGGCGGTCGGTGCTCGAACTGTTCCGTGACCGGGCGGTCTGGCCGATCGACGAACTCGCGGTCGAACTCGTCGATCGCGACGGAACGGCGCCGTCGGCGGCTGGCTCGTCGGCGACCGCCGAACGGACGCAGATCGAACTCGTCCACAACCACATCCCGCGGCTCGTCGACCACGGCGTCCTGGAGTGGGACAGCCGGTCGGGTGACGTGGTTCGAAGCGATGGGTTCGACGCGCTCGACCGGATTGCCGAACTCGCCCCGGACGATCGTCAGCCGACCGTCGCGACGCTTACGGACGGGAACTGATCGACCGGTCTGATTGTATCGCCAGCTGGGCTGGAGCGAGGGTAGCCGGTAGCGCGGGTCACCGATCGTCGTGTTGTGCTCCCGATCTGAGCGGCTGCGACCCTCGGTGTGAGATGGTCGTCTCGCTCACATCGACCGCGGTGGGGCGACGCCGAGGACGTCCAGCGCGTTCGCCATCGTGTGCTTCGAGGCGGCGACGAGCGCGAGGCGGGCGTCCCGGGTGTCTGTGTCGACGTCGTCGGCGAGGACCGGACACTCCCGGTAAAACGCGTTGAACGTCTCGGCGAACTCGCGCGTGTACGTCGCGATGCGGTGGGGTTCGAGGTCGTCGGCAGCCTCCTCGATCTCCCACGGGAAGCGGCCGATGGTCTCGATCAGGTCGCGTTCGGCGTCGGTCGCGAGTGCGTCCGTGTCGATCGTCGTCGCGAGTCCGTCCTGTGCGTTTCCGGGGTCCAGGCCAGCCTCTTCGAGGATGCCACAGCAGCGAGCGTGGACGTACTGCACGTACGGCGCCGACTGGGCCTCGAAGTCGAGCGCGCGGTCCCACTCGAAGGTGATGGCCTTGGTCGGCTGCTTGGCGACGATGTCGTAGCGAACGGCGCCGATGCCGACCTGTCGGGCGATGCGATCGATGTCGTCCTCGGTGAGGTCGTCGTCGCGGATGCGGTCGTCGAGGCGGTCTTCGACCTCCTCGCGAGCACGGTCGATGGCCTCGTCTAAGAGGTCGTCCAGGTCGATACCGGTCCCCTCACGGGTGCTCATCCCCTCGCCACCGGGGAGGTTGACCCACCCGTAGAACATCGAGGTGAGTTGATGGGTGTCGTTGCCGAGCACCTCGAGGGCGGCCGCGAGCTGTCGCGCGTGTAGCTCCTGATCCTCGCCTAGGACCGTTACGGCGCGATCGAAACGTTCGAACTTCCACTCGTGGTGGGCCAGGTCGCGCGTCGTGTACAGCGACGTGCCGTCCGAGCGCAGGAAGACGAACGACTTATCGATCCCCCACGCCTCGAGATCGAGCTGCCAGGCATCCTCTTCACGCTCGGCGACCTCACTGTCCTGTAGTCGGGCGACGATGTCGTCGGTCGATCCGTCGCGCATGAAGCGCGTCTCTTTGACGAACTCGTCGAACTCGGCCGGCAAGCGAGCGAGGCACTCCTGCATGCCCGAGAGCACCTGATCGACAACCTCGCTCACGCGCTCGTAAGTCGCTTCGTCGCCCGCCTCGAGCCCCTGCATGATCGATTCAATCTCGGCTTCTGCCGCCGCGACCTCGTCGTCAGGGCCGTTTTCGAGGAACGCGTTGCCCTCGCGGTAGTAGCGAACCAGGTCGTACTCGATGCGGTTGCGGTCGGGTTCTCGGTCGAGTTCGGCCTCGTCGAAGGTCTCGTAGGCCCACGTGAAGACGGCCATCTGGCGCCCGGCGTCGTTGACGTAGTAGTGGCGGTCGACGTCGTAGCCGGCGTAGGAAAGCAGCGTCGCGACGGCGTCGCCGATGATCGGGTTGCGGGCGCGGCCGACGTGGACCGGTCCCGTCGGGTTGGCGCTCGTGTGCTCGACGACCACCGACTCGTCACGATCCGGCCGGTGTCCGTAGTCGTCGGCCGTCGCTGCCTCGACCGTCTCGGCGTAGTAGGTGGGACTCGGCAGGAAGTTCACGTAGGGTCCCTGGGTCTCGACGCGGTCGACGTAGCGCAACTCGTCGACGTCGATCTCGTCGGCCAGCTCGGCAGCGACCTGTGGCGGCGCGGCACCAACCTCGCCGGCGAGCCGGAAGGCGACGCTCGAGGCGAGAACGCTGTCGACGTCGTCCGGCGGTTCCTCGATCCCGAGGTCGTCGGTCGGCAACTCGCGGGCCGAGAGGGCCGCGTCGAGCGCCGAGGCGACCTCGTCGCGAAGCGCTGGGAACATATCGCTCCGTTTTCGGGGCGCGGGTATAGGAATGTCGGGTTCGGCCGGTCCGCGGATGCCGCGCGGTCACTGCGGTGGGGCGGTCGTCGGACGTCGCTACATCGTCTTCAGGCCGGAGCCGGTCAACGGCACGACGACGTCCTCGTCTTCGTCGAGGTGGCCCAGTTCGCGCAGGTGGGCGAGTGCGGCCGGCGCGACGGCCGTCGTGGGTTCGACGTAGAACCCGCCGCGGTGGAGTCGATCGAGGGCGTTCTCGACCGCGCCGTCGCCGAGGCCGATGGCGGTCCCGTCCGTCGCTTCGATCGCCTCGACGATCTGACTGCCGCGGGCGGGCTCGCGGATCTGGATGCCGTCGGCGATGGACGCCTCGGATTCGCCTTCCTCGACGACGCGGTCGCCGTCGACGACGGTGACAATCGGGTCGTAGCCGACCGACTGGACGCCGAGCAGACGAGGTATCGTGTCGGTGATGCCTGCCTCACGGAGGAGGTCGAAGCCGCGGTAGGCTCCCAGGAAGAGCGTCCCGTGTCCGATCGGGAGGACGAGCGCGTCGGGGGCGCTCCACTCGCGCTGGGCGGCGATCTCGAAGGCGAACGTCATCGTCCCCGCGTAGAAGGCGGGGTTCCAGGCGTGACTGGCGTACCAGCCGCGTCCGGTCTGATAGGGGGCGTCCGGATGGCCGTCGGCGGGGGTCGGGTGGCCGTCACTACCCTCACGGTCAGCCGCCGCGCCGTTTTGGTTGCCGGTGGCCGCACGGACGCCCTCGACGGCGTCGACGCAGGCGGCCGTGACGTCCTCGCGCGAGCCCGGCACCCGGACGGGCCGGGCGTCGACGCGCTGGATCGCCATCAGTTTCGACTGTTTGACGTCCTCGGGGACGTAGATGTCGGCGGGGAGCCCCGCCCGTGCAGCGTAGGTGGCGATCGCGGCACCGGCGTTGCCCGAGGAGTCCTCGATCACCTTCTCGACGCCGAGTTCGACCGCCCGCGAGAGCGTCGTGGTCGCCCCGCGGTCTTTGAACGAGCCCGACGGGAAGACGTACTCCAGTTTGAAGTCGGCGTTCCACTCGGGGGCGTCGACGAGCGGCGTGAAGCCCTCGTGGAAGGTGACGTGTTCCTCGATCGGGAGGAACTCGAAGAACGTCCAGAGACCGCGGGAGGTGTCGAGACTCGACAGTGGCCGGGGATGGCCCTCCGGGTACGGTCGGTCGACGAACTCGAGGGCGTGTCCGCAGCCACAGCGCCAGGGTTCGTCGGGGCCGGCCTCGTAGACGGCGTCGCAGTCGGGGCAGACGAGATCTGACGCCATCAGACCGTCTCCACCCCGGTTCCGACCGAACAGACGTACTCGCCGGTGGCGACCTGCGGCAGTCGTCGGGTCCGCCAGACGACGCCGTCGGTCTTCGCACGGACGGTCGCCTTGGGCTCGCCGAACGGTGTCGTCACCGTAAACAGCGTCTCGCCGGCCTCGACGCGGTCACCGAGATCGCACGCGAGGCTCACGAGCCCGCCCGCCGGCGCACTGAACTGGTCGAAATCGTCGGCGCGTATCTGGGGCTCGACCGTCGCGTCGCCGTCGAGGAAGCCGTAGTACCGGAGCACGTTGAAGACACCCTCGACGCCGGTCTGGATGCTCGATTCGTCCCACCCGACGCAGCCGCCGAGTTCCGGGTCGACCGTCGGGATCCCCTCGTCCGGGGCGACGCGGGCCAGCTGTCCCTCCGGCCCTTTCTGGTCCAAAATGTGGCCGGCGCCGAAGACGCGGGCGAGTTCGAGACACTCGTCGTGCAGTCGGTGGCGCTGGCCGCAGCGGACGCGTACCTCGTCGATCATGCGGCTCGTCGATCCCTGGTGGAGGTCGAGCACGAGGTCCGCCCGGCTCGCGGCCTCGAACGTCGCCGCCGCGATGCGCTCGCTCGATGTCCCGGTTTCGTCGCCGGGGTAGGTCCGATTCATCTTCCGGTCGTCGATCGGGTTACGGTGTTCGGCGACCTGATAGGCGTGGTAGTTGACGATCCCGACCACGAGGATCGTCCCCGAGAGCTCGGCGGGATCGAGCTGTGGCACCACGCGCTGGAGGACGCCCACGCCGTTCAGTTCGTCGCCGTCGCTCGCTGCTTGCAGGTAGAGGGTCGATCCGGAGTCGGCCCCGTTGATCACGGCGACCGGGAGCCCGAACGGCGAGCCGTCTCGAGTCTCGCCGACCTCGAGCCGACCCGTATCGAGCTCCCCGGGGGCCGCGTTCGCCGTTCCCAGCGTCGTCATGGGATGGACGATGGTGGCGCGTGTCTTTACTGGTTCGGTCTCCGGCACGTCGGCCCGGGTGAGGACGGTCCCGTCGTCCGGTGGTCCCGCTCGACCGAAGCGACTGATCGGTCCGCTCGATCGAATCATCGATCGAACTGGCTGGCCGGGCCCGAAACGGGAATCGACAAGTGGATCCACCGCACACGCCTCGCCATGAGCGACACGGCGGATGCGACCGACGCCGACCCGGATCCGCTGGATCCAGTCAGGCAGTTTCTCGCGCTGGAGCGAGACGTCCTGGTGCTCTCGCTCGCGATGTTTGCCTTCAGCCTCGGCTTCCAGATGACGAGCCGGTACATGGCCGAGTACATGGTCGCCCTCGGTGCCGGCGGGATCGCCGTGGGGCTGTTCGGGACCGTCGGGAACGTCGTCTCGGCGGTCTATCCCTACCCGGGTGGGGCGATTTCGGACCGAATCGGCTCGCGGTACGCGCTGACGGCGTTCGGCGCCATCTCGACGGCCGGGTTCGCGATCTGGTTTGTCGCGCCCGCACTCGCCGACGTCACGATCGGACCGACGTCGCTCGCCATCGTCGCGCTCTTCGTCGGACTGCTCTTCTCGCAGGCCTGGAAGTCGTTCGGCCTCGGCGCCACGTTCGCCATCGTCAAACAGGCGGTTCCACCGTCGCGTCTCGCCGCGGGGTTCGCGAGCACCGAGACGTTCCGCCGGACGGCGTTTCTGGTCGGGCCGCTGCTCGCCGCGGTCGTCTTCCTCGCGTTCGGCGGGCCGACGGCCGAGGCCCTGTCCGCGGCGTCGGTCGTCACCGCCTTCCAGTGGATCCTCGCCATCGCGATCGGGTTCGGTATTCTGGGAACGGTCGCCCAGCACGTCCTCTACGACGCGAGCGAGGACAGCCTCGGCTCGGAGTTCGCGGGCGTCGCGCAGATCCGCGAGGACCTCGGGAGCCTTCCGGCACCGCTGAAACCGCTGCTCGTCGGTGACGCACTCGTCCGATTCGCCAACGGGATGGTCTACGTCTTCTTCGTCCTCGTCGTCACCCGGGAACTCGGCGTCGGGCTGACACTACCGGTCTCGCTCCCCGTCCTCGGCGACGCGCTCTCGCCCCAGGCGTTCTTCGGGCTCCTCCTGGCGCTCGAGATGCTGGTCGCCCTGCTCGTGATGATCCCCGCGTCGAAACTCGCCGAACGCGTCGGGTTGAAACCGGTCGTCGCGCTGGGATTCGCCGTCTACGCCGTCTTCCCGATCGCGTTGATCTCGGCACCGGCGAACGCCGCCGTCGTCGCCGCCCTCTTCGCGTTCTCCGGGCTCAGATTCGCGGGACTGCCCGCGCACAAGGCGCTGATCGTCGGGCCCGCCGACCGGGACGCCGGCGGGCGTGTGACTGGCTCGTACTACCTCGTCAGGAACGTGCTGGTCATCCCGAGCGCGGCGCTGGGTGGGGTTCTTTGGTCTGGCCTCTCGAACCCGCTTTCGGGGGCGACGATCGTGGAGGGATCGCCGACGCTCGCGTTCGTACTCGCCACCGTCATCGGTCTCGTCGGAACGGCGTACTTCCTCGTCTTCGGCCAGGAGTTCGAGGCCTACGCCTGAGGTGGCGGCTCCTCGGTTCCGCAGAGCACCGCACAAATCAGTCGACCGGTCGTCCGTCGCCCGTCACCGGGGCCTACAGGAACGGTCGCCAGTAGTAGGGACTGACGAATCCCTCGATCAGGGCGGCGATCGCGAGCAGGATGCCGACGCCTAGCAGGACCCAGAACGCTTGTTCCAGGGCGTCGGCCAATTCGAGGCGGCTTCCCGACCCGCGCCAGGTCCGCACCCAGGTCGTCCCGAGGAAGATGCCGACGGCGCCGGCGACGACGATCGCCGGCAGTTCGATCACGCCGTGGGGTGCCATGAAGGCGAGTAACTCGGCCAGTTCGACTTCGGTGCGAGCGACGACGCCGATGGCGAGTCCGTTGAACGCGAGCGTGACGATTGCCGGGACGACCGCGAAGAACCCGGCGAACGCCATCGTCAGTGCGACCGTCCAGTTGTTACCGAAGAACTCGGCCGCGGCGACTGGCGCCGAGTGGCCGACCAGCCGTCCGGCGATTGAACTCTCGACGGCGCCCGCGAGTGGTGTGGCGAGGAACCAGCCCGCGACGACGCCCCCGACGAGCGTCACCGTCGCGATGGTGTGGGCGCCGGGCGTCGCCCTGACGAACGCGAGGAGTTCGCGCAGACTCCGACCGAGGGCGCTCACTAGCTGATCGACGAGCGACCGCTCGACCCGGGCCGGTGGGTCGATGGCGAACCGACCGCCCCCGTAGAGCGTCGTCTTCACGAGATCGAGCAACGGGAGGACGAGTAGCGCGTAGCCAAGCCCCGTTCCGGCTGCGACGCCGAGACGCCCGAGTGCAGCCGTGACGGCGCCGAACCCGACGAGTGCGACGAGTACGACGAGGTAGTACCCGGCGGCCTCGATCGTCCGGTGGCGGACGTAGCTGGCGGCGTATCGCAGGCCCGAGAGGGCGCCCGTCTCGTCGACGACGACGGCGACTGGGGCGAACGCGAAGATCGCGCGGATCGAGATGGCGCCGACGAGCCAGCCGACCACGGCGACGAGGACGCCGATCGGACCGGCCTGCGCGAGGAGGACGGCGAGCAGCGTGATACCGATCCAGGCGACCAGTTCGAGCACGTACAGCGCGAGGATCGATCGCCAGTAGCGTCTGGCACCGGCGAGGCCGGCCACGAGGCCCCGCTCGTCCCGGAGTCGGCCGAGACAGCCAGCGAGCCGACCGGCGGTGACGGCAGTCGTGGTCAGGACGGCAACGAGCACGACGACGAGGGTCGTTCCGATCGTGATGATACCCACGGGGAGCGTCATCGCCGGTTCCAGTGCCGTTCCGAGTGACTCGGTCCACGCGGCGAACGCGTCGGGCGCGCGCTCGGGATCGGGTGGCCCACCGAGCCCCGAGAGGTTGTCCTGAATCGTCTCGAGTCGGCCGGTCAGCGAGAGGTAGAGGCCGATCAGCGCGGCCCCGAGCAGGACGCCCGCCTGTGTGAGCCCGCTGATGGCCAGCCCGAGGACGTACAGCGGGAGGAGATCCGACGGCCGATCCCACAACACGTGCCAGGCCGTCGAAACGGCACGATCGAGTCGCATAGCGGTGGTTGGACGAGCCGACAGTTAAACTATCCGTCCGATTTCGCCAGAGTACGTGTGGACACTGTCTGTGTCCGGACAGCCGACCGGCGACGGATCGCCAGCAATCGCGTGGTAGAATCCCTCGCAAACGGCAACTCTTTTCCACTACCGACCGAAAGTCCATGGTATGGCTGACGAGCTCACCAAAGGGCTAGAAGGTGTACTCGCCGCGGAATCCGAGCTGAGCTCGATCGACGGCGACGCGGGCCGGCTGATCTACCGTGGCTACGACATCGAGGACCTGGCGGCCGAGGCATCCTTCGAGGAGGTGCTCTTCTTGCTCTGGCGGGGCCACCTCCCGACACGGGACGAACTCGACGAGTTCACGGCCGCGATGGCCGACGAACGCACGATCGACGACGCCGTCGAAGAGACGATCCGTTCGCTCGCGGCGGCCGACGAGGAACCGATGGCCGCGATGCGGACCGCCGTCTCGATGCTCTCGGCGACCGACGGGGACGCCGACGCCCCCGCCGACGATCGTGAGGCGGCCCGCCGGAAGGCCCGCCGGATCGTCGCGAAGACGCCCACGATCCTCGCGGCGTACGATCGCGTGCGCCAGGGCGAATCGCCGATCGATCCCGATCCCGACCTCGGGCTCGCGGCGAACTTCCTCTACATGCTCACCGGCGAGGAACCCGACGAGGTGGCCGCCGAGACGTTCGACCAGGCGCTGATCCTCCACGCCGACCACGGCCTGAACGCCTCGACGTTCACCGCGATGGTCGTCGGCTCGACGATGGCGGACATGTACGCGGCCGTCACGGCCGGCGTCGGCGCCCTCTCCGGCCCGCTCCACGGCGGGGCGAACCAGGACGTCATGGAGGTCATGTTCGAGATCGACGAGAGCGACCTCGATCCCCGCGAGTGGGTGCAGCGCGCGACGGACGAGGGCCGACGCATCCCCGGCTTCGGCCACCGCGTCTACAACGTCAAAGACCCGCGCGCGAAGATCCTCCAGGTCCGGAGCGAGGAACTCGCCGCGAACGGCGACGACACCTGGTGCGAGATCACGACGACGATCGAGGACTACCTCTCCGAGGAGAAGGGCCTCGTCGAGAAGGGAATCGCCCCTAACGTCGACTTCTACTCCGGGTCGGTCTACTATCAGCTGGGCATCCCGATCGACATGTACACGCCCATCTTCGCGATGAGCCGCACCGGTGGCTGGACCGCACACGTTCTCGAATATCAGGCAGACAATCGCTTGATCCGCCCGCGCGGGCGCTACATCGGCCCCGAAGAGCGGGAGTACGTCCCGATCGACGAGCGATAACGACCGACTGGCTGTACCGCCCGTCGCGGTCGTCTGGATGCGAGCGCCGACACGCCTATTGTCGCCCGTCTACACGTCTCCGTATGGACTCCGAGCAGCCGGTCATCGAGTCGCGGCCGCGACGCCTGCTCGCGTACCTGCGGTACAACGGCGGTCGGATCGTCGCCGACGTCGCCCTGTTACTCGGCTGGATGTTCGTCGCGTCGGCGACGTTCGACTGGCTCGAACAACCCTCGTGGTTGCTCTACGTCGTCATCTTCTCGGGCGTCGTGCTGTACACGCGGGTGACGCCGACCTGGGAGCGTCCGTACCGGAGCCCGGATTGACACCGGACAGAAATGCGGTCGTGTTCGCTAGCGGCCCGCTCAGACGCCGAGGTAGCGTAACAGTGGAATGGCCATCGCTGCGGCCCACAGCAGGACGCCGGTTCGGACGTGCCCCGGCTCCACGACTGGCGATCGGGCGGTCTGGGAGGCGCCTGCGGCGACGAACCCGAGTGCCGTCGCGAGAGCGGCCTGGTGGACGATCGTGTTGAGCGGGAGTGTCGTTACGCCCATGTTCGTGTAATCGAAGAACATCGCGACGACGAACCCGAGCGACGCGGCGGTAAAGGCGTGCGTCGCCGAGAGGTGCCGGGAACCGAGATAGACGATGACGGGGAGGCCGACGACCAGTGACGGGTAGAGTACGGACACGATCGCCTTCGGCGGCGCGTCAGCGAAGAACTGTTCGGCTTCGATGCCGGCCACCCTGATCAAGGTGTAAAACGCGACGATCGACGTCACGACGAGGAGCGCGTTGATTGTTCCCCGGACGGCATCGTCGTTCCAAAACGTGTAGACGTCGCTCCGGCCCATCGATCCCCAGCCGATCGAGCCAACCAGAAGGAGCGAGAGGATTGCGAGCGTTTCGCTGCCGCGCAGGGTGACGACGGTCATCCAGCCGTCGGCGTCGGCGCTGCGGTCGTTGCCGACGTTCGTTCGGATCAGCTCCTCGACGAACCACCGATCTTTGAATTCCGCATCGACGTACGATTGGGATTGCTCGATGCCGTGGACGGTATGACGCAGCTGGAACCAATCCCAGTGTTCGTGGTGGGCCTGCATCGCCGTCCAGTTTCCAGCGGCCGGATCGGTGTACGCGCGAATGTGGTGGCGCTCACCTAGATAGGTACCGTCTTTGAGCTGATATGATTCCGGGAGCCAGTAGCCCTGCCCCGACGGCGTCTCGACGTAGGTGAAACGGTTGGCGCCGTCAGCCTGTCCCCAGGCGGTGGAACTCGTTTCGTTACTGGCCGGGACGGCTTCTTCTTCCGGTGCGACGTCCGCTTCTTCCGCCTCGAGTTCCTCCCAGTCTCCCATCGAACGTTCTCGCAGGTATCGTTCCGTCACGTCGGCGTCGCCGTAGACGATGACGTTGAGTGCCAGCGTGCGCTGACTCGTCGTCTCGCCGCGACTCGTGTACGGCCAGAGTTCCGAGCCGTCTTCCAACGATTCCGTCGCAATCTCGCCACGTTGAGCGGGCTCGTCGAGTTCCGAACTCGCGATCGACCCCCCGACGGTCAGTAACAGGACGGCAAAGAGCAACGCGACCGCCAGTTGGGGTCGAATTTCGATCCGCACGACCGTGCGTATGGAGGCATTCGCCGAAAACCTTTCCCCACATATAGATTCCCTTCCCTGTCTCTCGTCGAACCGACGCTGCCGGGCCGATCAGCTGCGTTCCGAATCCGTGCGCTCGTCCATCATCCGCGCCGCCTTCCCGGCCCAGTCGCCGTACCTGAAGCCGACGGTGACGACGAGCAACGACCAGGCGAAGTAGCCGACGATCCCGGCGCCGACGCCGGCCGCGCCGTAGCCGAGGGGGATGGCGGCGATGTACGAGCCACAGAGGTAGAACAGGAAGAGTCCGCTCGCCCGGGCGACGAACGGGATCTTCGTCTCTCCGGCCCCCTGGAGCGCGCCGGCGATGACGATGTAGGTGACCAGGAGCGGCGCCCCGAGCCCGTAGGCGACGGCGAAGGTGATTGCGTACTCGACGGTCTCGGGGTCGTCGGTGAAGATCGCCACGAACGTATCCGCCTCCAGGGCGAGTCCGATGCCGATTACCCCGACGGTCGCGAGGCCGAGCGCGGCGATTGACCAGCCTTCGAATCGCGCCTGGTCGGGCTTGCCCGCCCCGAGGGACTGGCCGACCACGACGCTCGCGGCGACGTTGTAGCCCCGGCCGAGCGGGCTCGTGATTTGCTGGTACACTCGCCGACCGACCTGATAGCCAGCGTTCACCTCGGTCCCGAGGAGAAGCAGCAGGGAGTTGAAGGGAAACTCGATGGCCGTCGCGACCATCCCTTCGCCGACGCGAGGCGTACTCACCGCGACGAGCTGTTTCGTCACGACCCAGTCCGTCGGGCGGACGAGGCGTCCCTGCCGGAACGGGCTGGCGATGACGCCGACGAGGACGATGCCGGTAAAGACGTTGGCGACGGCCGTCGCGATTCCGACGCCGACGATCTCCAGGCGGGGCGCGCCGAAGAGGCCGAGTCCCAGGACGACCGACCCGGTAACGTTGGCCACGTTCGCGACGACGTTGACGATCATCGGCGAGATGGTGTCGCCCGTCCCCTGAAGCGCCCGGGCGGCGATCAGGCCGACGTGCCGTGCCGGCGCCGTCACCATCACGAGTGCGAGGTAGACCGACCCGTAGGCGACGACGGCAGCGTTTCCACCGAGAACGCTGATCGCGAACTCGGAGAGGACGAGCCCGAAGAGGACGAACGGAACGCCCGCGATCGCCCCGAGCACGATCGCCTGCGTGATGGCCTCGTCGCGGGTATCGCCTGCTCCGCGGCCGGTGTCCTGACTCGACAGGGCGATCGCGCCACCGCCGAGACCGAGCCCGATGCGAAGCGGGAGGCGCGCGTAGAGGTCTGCCAGTCCGATCGCGGTGATCGCCGCCGGCGAGAACATGCCGCTGATGATGATGTCGACCGTCCGCATCAGCGTTCGCGTCGTCTGCTCGGCCATGATCGGCCACGCGAGCCCGATGACGCGCCGCCAGACGGCGAGCATCCGCGAGCGAACGCCCCCATCGCTCATACGATCCGAAATATCGGCGGTGATTTGAGTGTGCCGATAACGGAAAGTGAACCGGCGTCCACCCTCCGATAGTGACGGTCGAACACACCTGCTTCGTGTACGGGACGCTCACCGATCCCGCACGCGTCGAGGCCGTCGTCGGCTCCGCCGACGCCGCGCATCTGGGGCCCGCGATACTCGACGGACTCCACCGCGTCGAGGGCGAGTACCCGACGCTCGCACCCGGCGGGTCCGTCGAGGGATCACTGCTCGCCGTCGACGATCCAGGCCTCGACGCGCTGGACGAGTACGAGGGCGTCGACCGCGGGCTGTACGTCCGCGTCGCCGTCTCGTGTTCCCATCCCGAGGTCGACGCGGACTGCGTCTGGACGTACGTGGGAGAGCCGACCCGTCTCGATGCTGCCGCCGAGTGGCCCGGTGACCGATCGTTCGAATCGCGGGTCCAGGACGGGGTCGCCGACTGCACCGTCGTCGGGCCGCGGTCGTAACGTCCTGCGTGTCCGGTGATCGGCTCTACCGCTCGCTGAATTGCCATCACGAATGACGGTCGTCCGCTTTCCGTCTGACGATCGATTTTCCCCGCCGCAGTCTCCCGGTTTCACTTTCACTGCGGGTCCCCTACGTTTATGTAGGCCCCGGCCCCGAGTACAGATGCACGACACACGCCGTGCATCCTGTATTCCCTCTCGCACGCGAACCGACCCGCAATCCTGTCTGATCCGGGTCATCACACTGGGGGTGGGCGGGCCTGGCGCTATCGGGCTGCGCCCGCACCGACTACAATCCTTAACAGTGACCTGTGTGTAGGCTACGGTATGCTCGAACTCGCAGACATCGAGGCCGCCCGTGAGCGCGTGGCCCAGACGGCCCGTGGGACACCCCTCGAGTATTCACACACCTATACCGCGATGACCGGCGCGGAGGTCCACCTCAAACACGAGAACTTCCAGCGAACCGGCGCGTTCAAGATCCGCGGCGCGACCAACCGCATCGCCACGCTCTCCGAGGCGGCCAAGGAGAAAGGCGTCGTCACCGCGAGCGCCGGCAACCACGCCCAGGGTGTCGCCCTCGCCGCGACCCGCGTCGGTGTCGACTCGACCATCGTCATGCCCGAACACGCGCCCACGGCGAAGGTCAAGGCCACCGAGAACTACGGCGCCGAGGTCGTCCTCCACGGGGCGAACTACGACGCCGCGGCCGAACGCGCCCACGAGATCGAGCGCGAGGAAGATCGCACCTACGTCCACGCCTTCGACGACGAGCAGGTCATGGCTGGTCAGGGAACCCTCGGCCTCGAGATCGTCGAGGAGTGCCCCGACGTCGAGACCGTCGTCGTCCCGATCGGTGGCGGCGGCCTCATCAGCGGCATCGCGGCTGCCGTCAAAGGCATCGACCCCGACATCCGCGTGATCGGCGTCCAGGCTGCCGGCGCCTCCAGCGCCGCCCCCTCGCTCCAGAAGGGCGAACGCGTCGTCATCGACGACGTCGAAACCATCGCCGACGGCATCGCCACCCGATCGATCGGGGATCGGACCTTCGCTCACATCCAGGAGTACGTCGACGAGGTCGTCACCGTCACCGACGCGGAGATCGCCGTCACCATGGTCTACCTGCTGGAACGCTCGAAGACCGTCGTCGAGGGCGCCGGCGCGGTCGGCCTCGCCGCCACCATCTTCGACGCCTTCGACTACGACGAAGGCGAGGTGATCGTCCCGCTGCTCTCCGGCGGCAACGTCGACATGAACACGCTCACCACCGTCATCATGCGCGGCCTCGTCGAGATGGGTCGCTACCTCAAACTGCGTACCGTCCTCAAGGACCGCCCCGGCTCGCTCGAAGAACTGCTCGCCATCGCTGCCGGCCACGGCGCCAACATCTACTCTATCCACCACGACCGTACCTCCCGCGAGATCGAACTCTCGGACGCCGAGATCGAGCTCGAACTCGAGGTCCGCGGCCACGATCACGCCGACGCCCTCGTCGACTCGCTGCGGCAGGCGGGGTACCAGGTAGAACAACTCGACTAACAACCTTTTGCGCTGCGGGCGCGGCACGGCCGCGCCCTCGGCAAAACGTTGATGTAAAGCCTTCCTCCTTCCCCGACAGCGCCGCGAAGCGGCGCTTCTGGGTCAGTCGTCGGCCCGCTCGCTCGTCCGCGACGCGGACTCGCTCCCGGTGAAATCCCTGGAGTATGCCTGCCCTTCCCCATGCTTGCGCGGATCGCTGTCGCGATCACGCGCTCCCGGCCATCTCGTCTCTCACTTATGTCGATGAAGGAACAAAAACGCGATTCAGGGAACCGTTTTGTTATCTGCGCTGGTGCTTGTTCGCATGGAATCAGATGCGAACGAGGCTGATGCGGACGGGTTCGTCCCGGTCGTCGACGCGGCAGCACTCGAATCGGAGGGGCGAAAACTCGTCACACCGGAGGGGACGGCGATCGCGCTCTTTCACCACGAGGGAGCGGTGCGAGCGGTGGACAATCGGTGTCCGCACATGGGCTTTCCGCTGTCGGACGGGACCGTCGAGGAGGGCATCCTCACCTGTCACTGGCACCACGCGCGGTTCGAACTGTCCTGCGGAGACACGTTCGACCCGTGGGCGGACGACGTGCAGACCTATCCCGTCGAGATTCGTGACGGGACGGTTCACGTCGATCCGAACCCGCCGCTCGACCGGCCACCGGCGGAACACTGGGCGGACCGGCTGGAGAGCGGCCTGCAGGAGAACCTTCGGCTCGTGGTCGCGAAGTCGACGATCGGGTTGCTCGACGCCGACGTCGATCCGCAGGACCCGCTTACCACGGCGCTCGAGTTCGGCACTCAGTATCGCGAGGACGGCTGGTCGTCGGGGTTGACGATCCAGGGTTGTATGGCGAATCTACTCGATTCGCTGGACGAGGACGACCGCAAACGGGCCCTGTATACCGGCATTCGACACGTGGCGGCCGACTGTGCCGGCCAGCCCGCCAAATTCGACCAGCCGTCGTTTTCGACGGGTGAGGTGTCACTTGACAGGCTCCGCTCCTGGTTTCGCGACTGCATCGAGGTCCGCGATCAGGATGGCGCCGAGCGCTGCCTGCGGACCGCCGTCGCCGCCGGATACGACGACGCGGCGCTCGCCGACCTCGTCTTCACGGCGGCGACCGATCACCCCTATCTCTCGACGGGCCATACACTCGACTTCGCGAACAAGGCGTTCGAGAGCCTCGATGCGGTGGGGTGGCCCGACGGCGGCCGAGTCGGGACGGGAACGACCGATGCGAGCGCAACCGGTACGGGAGCTGGCTCGTCCGCCACCGGCAGCGGAGATGGGCTGGTCGCCGACACGCTCGCCTCGCTCGTCGAGCCGCTCGCGACCGCGACGCGCAGCGACGAGACGTCGTCGTGGCGCCAGCCCGTCGATCTCGTCGCCCTCCTCGCCGACGTCTACGGCGACGACGTGACCGAGACGAGCGGAATCGAATCGCTGGTCGAGGCCGGCCGCGGCGAGTCGTGGGATCGACCCGCCGACGTTCGGGAGACGCTTCTGGGCGACGATCCGGCAGCCATCGTCGAGACGCTCACCGATGCGATTCGAAACGGCGCGACGGCTGCGGACCTCGCCGCCGAAGTGACGCGAGCGGCTACGACGCGGGTCGCACAGTTCGGTACCGCGAACGAATTCGGCGACTGGAACACGGTCCACCACACGTTCACCTACGCGAACGCGGTCCACCAGGCGACCCGCCGGACCGACGCCGTCGCGCTCTACCGCGGCGTGTTCGACGCCGCACTGAGCGTCTACCTCGACCGCTTCCTGAACACGCCGCCGGCCCCGATCCCGGAGCCCGGTGACAACGAGACCGGTCGGGACCCGGGCGACGTTCGCGACGACCTTCTGGCGACCTTCGACGAGAAGGGACAGGTGAACGAGGCGGGTCGACTCGTCGCGGAGTACTTCGACTGCGGCGGGGAGCCCGCCGACCTGCAGCGCACGCTCGGTCACGGACTCCTCCGCGAGGACGCCGGCTTCCACACCCTCCAGAACGTCGAAGCGGCGTTTCGCCAGCATTCGCTCGCGGAAACCGACGCGGATCGACGGCTCCCGCTCGTCGCGACGGCGCGCTACATGGCCGCTCACTTCCCGACGAATCGGGAGGCCGAACAGACGTTCGCCATCGCTGCCCGGTTGAACCGTGGCGAGCGCGTTCACGAGGGGTGAGCGCCACCGGCAGTTCGGGTACCCGACCAGTCGGAACCGACTCGCTTTTCGCCCGCGGCCCGTAGGACCAGACGTGGAGGGGAAGCGATAGTGGAGGTCCACGTCTACTACGAGGGCGACGACGATCCGAAGAAGTGTACGGCCCGGCGGCTGGAGCGCTTCGACGAGGCGATCCTCCATCGTTCGATGGGGCAGGTTCCCTACGGCGTCGTCCTCAATCCCCACGCCGAACGGGCGCTGTCGCCCGCCGATCGGGACGAGGCGATAGAAACCCTCGTCGCGCTCGATTGCTCGTGGGAGTCCGCCGGCGAAGCGGCCTTCTCGATGCCCGGTGAACACCGCGCGCTGCCCTTCCTCGTCGCGGCCAACCCAATCAACTTCGGGCGGCCGTTCCGGCTGACCACCGTGGAGGCGCTTGCCGCTGGCCTGTGGATCCTCGGCGAACCGGGCCACGCCGAGGAACTGCTGGATCCGTTCCGCTGGGGCGAGACCTTCCTCGAACTGAACGAAGAGCCCCTGCGACGGTACGCCGACTGTGCGGATTCGAGCGAGGTCGTCGCCGTCCAGGACGAGTATCTGGTCGACGAGTGAGTGTCGTTACGGGCTCGCGGCCAGCTCGTCCCGACGATCGTCGGCGTTCTCGCGGCAGTGGTTGTGATCGTTCTCGTCAGTCGTCGGTTCCGATAGTGCTGCGTGGCAGCCGGAACGGCGGTGAAAAACGTGTGGCAGCGGGGCGTCTGTGCGTGGCTACGCCGTCGCTTCGAGTTCGTCCAGACTCTCTAACGCCTGGACGACGGCCTGGCGGTAGTTCTCGACCGGGGAGTCGTACTCCTCGCGGGCGAGCTGGGCGTACTCGTTCGTCGGGGCGGTCGAGCCGCCCTCGGGGTCGTCGCGCTCGGCCTCCCACTCCTGGAAGGCCTCGATGCGGTCGAGTGTGCGTTCGGCGGTCTCGACGACCCAGCGGTCGCGGGTTGTCTCGTCGACGATCGAGATGGACTCGGGTCGCAGCGAGACGGTGACCGACCCGTCGTCGGGTTCGTAGGTGCGGGGCTTGCCGACGACGGCGACGTACTCGGGCGCCTCTGCCTCGCGGAGGACGGCGGCGGCCTCCGGCTGGTACTGGCCGGCGTAGGCGAAGAAGGTGCCCGTCGGGTCGACGACGCGGCCGCGCCAGTATTCCGAGTCGTCGCCGACGTCCTCGGTCTCGGTGAGGGTGCCGACGGCGAAGACGCGGTTGGCCCGATCGCCGGTGGGCAACAGCGCGTAGTTGGGCGCGCGTTCGTCGTCCGATTCCTTGAACGTGTACGTCGCGTCGTTGAATTCCGAGGCGAAGACGCGGCGGGCGACTTCGCGCGAGAGTTCTGCCTGGCTCATGTTACATCGACCTCGCTCTGATCAGCAGGGGATCCGGATCCGCCGGCTCGTCGAGCTCCGTGACGTCGTCGGCGAGGACGTATCGACCGAACGTCGGTCCCTCGACGCGGTAGTAGGTGCCGATGATCTCGTCGGCGATCTCGTCGGCGACGATCGTCGTGTCGAGCGCGTCCATCGCCATCTCTTTGGCTTCTTCCAGGGTGATTCCCGTGAGTGCTTCCGTCGCCTCCTGGTCGAAGATGACCTCGTGGGCGTCGATCCCGTCGTCGACGACGCCCTTGATCCGGAGGTCGAACTCGCCTTCGACCTCGCCGTGTTCCGAACAGCGGCCGTTCTGGAGGACGCGCGTACAGTCGTCCTCGGGGCAGCGCTTGATGAGGCCGGAGCCGCTCTGCATGGCGACCATCGCCCCCTCGATCTCGGAGGTGTCGGTGCCGACCTCGATGTCGTCGTCGAGTTCCTCGATGACGGTCGTCTTGTTCAACTTGACCGAGTATCGTCCCTGGTACTCGTCGGTGACGACGTTCTCGAGGCGGTAGACGCCGCCTTCGTCGAGGGCCGGGAGCTCGGATTTGGCCCACTTCGTGAACTTGATCGTCCCGCTCGGGTCGCCGAGGAGGCCGACCTGTGCGACCGAATCGCTCCGGGGGTCCCAGAGTTCGATCACTTTCACCGTCACGTCGACCCACTGCTCGGGCTCGTCGATCTCGGCGAGTTCGACGGATTCGCTGCCGCCGCTCGCGATGTCCTCGCGTTCGAGGCCCGCCTGTTCTAAGTAGTGATTGGTGACGCTGCGTCGGGCCTCCTCGATGGGGACCTTGTACTCGTCGACGAGCGTCGTGAGTCTGTCCTCGACGTCGTCGACCGAGACGTCGAGATGGTCTGAAAACTGCTCGTGTATGTCTGCCGCGTGCTGGCTAACGTCGCTCATAGTGCTCGCCTCCTCTTGTGTTCAACGGGAGGCATACGCCGATTGGTGCCCGATCGTATTTAAAGTGCCGTAACCGGGGCGAAAGTGTTTCAGTCAGGCGATTCGGTGCGGACCCGCTGACCGCCCGTTCGGCCGGAACGTGGCCGTCTCTCCCCGGGTTTCGGCGATCGAGAGCCGGGTGATCGACACGTGTGAGGCGTTCGATGGGAGTGGATCGGTGACAGTCACGTTCGCGTGACGTGGGATTTACGATGGGAGTTGGTGTCGGACTGGACGAAATGAGCGCAAACGACAGACCGGTCCTGTCCCGTCGACGGCTCCTGGCTGTATCGGGTGGCGCGTTCGCTGCGACGGCGACCGGGCGAGCGGGGGCGAGCGCGGAGCGGCCGGGCGGTGATCGGGGCCGACGTGCACGGTGGCTCGACGGACGGTGTCCCGACGCCACGATCGAGCCGAGTCACGGCCATTGCGAGGAGTCCACGACGGGCGGCTGTGCGGACGACCACCCGGAGACGGTCGCCATCCAGACCGCGGTTGCCGAAGCGCTCGCTGATCAGTACCCGACCGTCGGGGCGCTGGTCGACGACGGCTACCGCCCGTACTTCGACACGCTCGAGCGAGGCGAGGACGGGTGGTCCCACTGGCTCAATCCCGAGTACATCGGTGACGATACGGTACTCGATCCCGAGCGCCCAGGCTCCGTCCTCGTCGACAACCGAACCTGGCGAGCGCTGGGCGTGATGTTCATCGCGTCGCGTGACGGCGAACCCGTCGATCCGCCGCCAGTCTACGGCGAAGGGGAACCGGACGACGCGCGCTGTTCGCCGTGGCACTATCACGCCGGCCTCCCGGGGCGCAAGGCCTGGTGGTACTACCAGGCCGTCTACGACGAGGGTAACCCGCCGCTCCTGCCGCCCTGCCGGACGCCGTGCGTGCTACACGTCTGGGCCGTCGATCACCCGGAGAGCGTCTATGCGCACGACGCGCCGCCGGCCAAGTATCGCGACGGGCCCGCCGACCGGACGGGACTCGACACGAACGCCCGACCAGGCGACGACGCGCTCGGCTGGGAGACGCTCCCCGACTGGCTCGTCCCGGACGTGCTCCCTGCGGAGATTGACCCGTTCTGACCTGCTGAAACCGTTCGATGCGCGGCCCCGATCGACGCTTTTGGGCTGCGAATGCGCGGGGCGGCGACGGGCCTATGTGGGTGCCGGACGAAGGGATGGCATCGACATGTCCAACCGGCGACGCCTGAAGCGGCTCCTCACACGGAAACTGCAGGAGGCAGGTCGGCAGTACGAGTCGCTACGGCGCTCGACGGACGATCAACTCGCCGAGGCCCGCGAATCCTACCAGCACGCCAGGAACGCCCGCGGGATTCCCTCGGACGAGGAGGGCCGGGCCAAGATCGTCTGCCGTCGCCACACCGAACGCCGCGCCGCCCTGCTCGACGAGGAGTTCCGTCCGGCGTGTTTCGAGGCGGGCCACCCGGACTGCGAGGGCTGTGCGGAGGACGTCCGCGCCGGGCGGATCGAGACGTGGTAAGATGGGGACAACACTATCAATCCGTTAGGACGTTGTAGCGCTATGGCTCGCGACGAACGGTCCGAGGCGTCTTCCAACGCGGCTTCCGACGATGGCGACCCGAAGGAGGGGAAATACGACAAGTACGTCGACAAACTCCTCGACGTGCTCGGTCTCCTCACGTAGCGGGCGCTCGTCGCTCGTCAGTTATCGGGAGTCTCACGTTTCGATTCTCCTATCGGGAGTCTCCCGCTTCGTTTCTCCTACGTCGACTCGACGATTCGCGTCTCGAGGACGTCGAGCTCACCGGTCATCGTCACGCGAAGCTCGTCGCCGTCGAGTGGCATTCGGACCGCGAGGCGGGCCGGTTCGCGGTCGACGAGCTCGGTGTACTCGTCGGACACGCACCACGGGAGCGTCCAGTACGGTCGCTCTTCGAGGCGGACACCGCGTTCCTGATGGAAGTTCACGACGGTCGAGTGATCGAGCAGGCGCAGGCCAGGAGCGGAGCAGAGGGTGTGCCCGCACTGGGAGCACTCGTGGTCGACGCGCGTGCTGGCGCCGAGACAGCAGTCGGCGTCGGCCTCGACGACGCGAGTCTCCATGCGGCCGCTGCACTCCGGACAGACGCCGTCGGCGGCCAGACAGTGCAAGTGGCGCACTCGCTGATCGAACGCCTCGGCGATCTCGACGCGGGAGCGGTCGCCGAGGCCGCCCGGCGGAAACTGGTACTCGCCGTGGCCGTGCCCGCACGCGGTGCATGCGATCGCCAGGTGCTCCTCGCCGTAGCTCGCCTCGAGTTGGCCGTTACAGTCGACACATCGCCCCTGCACGGTGAACGGCTCGATCGTCGGGTGTTCGTTGAACGAGCCCGCGATGACCGACCGGACGACCTTCTCGCCGGCGTGTTTGAAGTCGTACCCGGTGGCGCCGTCGGCGTCACCACCGTGAGTGCCCCTCGATTCGCCGCGGCCGTCGGCCCGGCTTCCGTCGTCCACCTTGGTGACGAAGTGTCCCTCGAGTTGCTGGAGATGGTAGTTGAACTGCGCCGAATCGCGAACGCCGACGGCTCGGCGCAGGTCCGAGAATGCGACTGGCCGCTCGTCGGCGGCCCACAGCGCCTGCAAGATTCCCAGTCGAGTCTCGTCGGCGACGAGCGCGAAGGCTTCGGCCGGTTCGAGACAGTCCGTGCACGCGAAGACTGGATCGTCCGCCGGGACGGCGTCCTCGGCGAACGGATCGAACTCCGAGTGGTGCGTTCCGCTCATACCGGCGCCTCTCGCCACACCGGGTAAAAGGTTCGCCAAGTTCCAGTTACGTTGTCCCGCTTTCACTTCTCCACGAACCGCCAGTCCCGCAACCGTGCCGGAACAGTAGGTTTATCAATCGCAGACGGCGAAAACCCGGTAGAGATTACTCTCGTCTTATGTCAGGAAACGATCAACCGGAGGTGAACATCGGACTCGTCGGCCACGTCGACCACGGCAAGACCACGCTGGTGCAGGCGCTCTCGGGCGCCTGGACGGACCAGCACTCGGAGGAGATGAAGCGCGGTATCTCCATCCGCCTCGGCTACGCCGACGCGACGTTCCGGCAGTGTCCGGACGTCGACGAACCCGAGTGTTTCACCGTCGAGGAGGAGTGTCCGGATGGCTCGGAGAGCGAGCCGATACGGACCGTCTCGTTCGTGGACGCGCCGGGTCACGAGACCCTGATGGCGACGATGCTCTCTGGGGCATCGCTGATGGACGGCGCCGTCCTCGTCGTCTCGGCGAGCGAACCCGTCCCCCAGCCCCAGACCGAAGAGCACCTGATGGCGCTCGACATCATCGGGATCGACAATATCGTCATCGCCCAGAACAAGGTCGACCTCGTCGACGGCGAGCGGGCGCGCGAGAACTACGAGGAGATCCAGGAGTTCGTCGCCGGCACCGTCGCCGAGGACGCTCCCGTCGTTCCGGTCAGCGCCGGCCAGAACGTCAACATGGATCTGCTCATCCAGGCCATCGAGGAAGAGATCCCCACGCCGGATCGCGACCCGGACGCCGATCCGCGGATGCACGTCGCCCGGAGTTTCGACATCAACAAACCGGGAACGACGGCCGCGGAGCTCGCCGGTGGCGTGCTGGGTGGCAGTCTCGTCGAGGGCGAACTCGCCGTCGACGACGCCATCGAGATCCGACCCGGTCGCGAAGTCGAGGAAGGCGGCCAATCCGAGTACGTTCCGATCGAGACGACGATTCGCTCGCTGCAAGCGGCGGGCGACTCGGTCGAGACGGCTACCCCCGGTGGCCTGCTCGGCATCGGGACCGGCCTCGACCCGTCGCTGACGAAGGGCGACGCACTGGCTGGCCGCCTCGCCGGCCCACCGGGATCGCTCCCACCGACGTGGCAGTCCTTTACGATGTCGGTAGAACTGCTGGATCGCGTCGTCGGGGCCGACGAGGCCGACGGCGAGATCGACGAGATCTCGACCGGCGAACCGCTCATGATGACCGTCGGCACGGCGACGACCGTCGGCGCCGTCACCAGCGCGCGGTCGGGCGAGTGCGAGGTCAACCTCAAACGGCCGGTCTGTGCCGAACCGGGCGCAAAGATCGCGATCAACCGCCGCATCGGTGCGCGCTGGCGACTGATCGGCGTCGGCACCCTCACTGACGAATGACGACACGCGTGGCCCTCGATACGAGTGCGCTCATGATGCCCGTCGAACTCGACGTGCGGCTGTTCGACGAACTCGATCGTCTACTCGACAGCGGGCCACGTCCAATCGACCTGCAAGGGAACGAGGAACTGGCGGCGGCAGGCGGCTACGAGCCGGTCACGCCGCAGCCGGTTCTCGAAGAACTCCGTCGACTCGCCGAAAAGGGCGGGACCGAAGGGACGGCCGCGTCCGTCGGCCACGATCTGGCGACCGAGCGCTGCCTGCCCGTCGACACGGAAGAATCGTACGCCGACGACGCCCTGGTCGAGCTCGCCGAAGCGGGGATGGTCGACGCCGTCGTCACGAACGATCGGCCGCTGCGTGAGCGCGTGCTCGCGGAAGGGATACCGGTACTTGCATTACGCGGGAGAAACAAATTGGGACTCACTCAACCATAGATGTACAAACGGGTCAGACTGAAAGACACGGTCGAAGTACCACCGGAGGCTCTGGGCGACGTCTCGCCCGACCTCGTGAAGCGATTGCTCCAGGACAAACTCGAGGGACGGATGGACGAAGAAGTCGGCTCCATCGTCTCCGTCGTCGACGTCGACGACATCGGCGAGGGGACGGTCCTGCCGAACGAACCCGGCGTCTACTACGAGGCCGAGTTCGACGCCGTCACGTTCGATCCGAAGATGCAGGAAGTCGTCGACGGGACGGTCGTCGAGGTCGTCGAGTTCGGCGCCTTCGTCGGCATCGGCCCCGTCGACGGCCTGCTGCACGTCTCGCAGATCTCCGACGAGTACCTGGCGTTCGATCGCGAGAACCAGCGTCTCTCCTCGTCAGAGTCCGACCAGGCCCTCGGCGTCGAGGACGCCATCCGCACCCGGATCGTCACGAAGAGCATCGACGAGCGCAACCCGCGTGACTCCAAGATCGGGCTGACGGCCAAACAGCCCGGCCTCGGCAAGCACGGCTGGCTCGAGGAAGCGCGCGACGAGCCGGAAGCCACGGCGGGTGAGTGACGATGGCGTCGAACCGACTCGTCTGTCGCGAGTGCCACCTCGTCAACGAGGCCGACGCGGAGACCTGCGCGTCCTGTGCGTCCTCTTCCCTCACCGAAGACTGGGCGGGCTACGTCGTCATCGCCCACCCGGAAGAGTCCGAGATCGCGACGGAGATGCAGGTCGACGAACCCGGCGCGTACGCGCTCAAGGTCCGGTGAGCACACCGCTCACACGCTACCAGTGACAGATTCGTCTCCGTCAGACGCCGACGACGCTTCCCCACCGGAGCCGCTGGTCTCGCTGCCGAAGTCCCTCCGACACGAACTCAAAGACCCCATCGGGCCCGTCGAGACGGACCCACATTCACTTCTCGAGGTTGCCGGCGAACCGCTCGTGACCGTCGGCGACGTCGTCACCTACCACGTTCTCGAGGCCGGTCGGACGCCTGACGTCGCCATCGTCGACGGCATCACCAAACGCGAGGCGGTCGACGCCGTCATCCGCGAGACCGTGACGGCCGGCGAGACGGTCGACGTCGAAAATCCACAGGGTGCGCTCACCGACGCGCTGATTCGGGCGCTCGTCGCGGCGATCGACGACCCCGACCCGGTGACGATTCTGGTCGACGGCGAGGAAGACCTGGCGACGTTGCCGGCCATCGTCGCCGCACCCGAAGGCGCGAGCGTCGTCTACGGTCAGCCCGACAAGGGGATGGTCCACGCGGTCGTCACCGACGAGCGCCGCGCAGCGATCCGATCGCTGCTGACTCGCTTCGACGGCGATCCCGAAGCGCTGTTTTCGATTCTCGATCGCTGAGTCGCGGTCGTGGTGACCCTGCGAGCCGCCAGGCCGTCGATCAGGAGTCGACGAACGGGTTGGCGCCGTCGACGAGATTCGTCTTGTACACGCCGCGTGTCGTCGCGAGTCGCCGATCTTCCGCATCCGTAAGTTCGACCTCGACGACGCCGGTATCGTTGCCGTATCTGACGACCTCCGCGGCGCCGTAGATGTCACCGGTCGCGGGACGGAGGTAGTCGATCCGTACGTCGAGGGTCGGGCCAGGGGTGCCCTCGACCGAGGCGATCGCCGCCGCGGAGAGCGAATCGGCGAGGCCGAACGGGACGGCCCCGTGGGCCAGTTGCGTCGATTCCGAGAGCGAGTGGTGGTCGTCGAGTTCGAGCTGGCCTTCGACGTAGCCCTCCTCGACGTGCGTGAGCTCGATGCCGAGGTGCTCGCCGAACGGGTAGCGGTCGTTGAAACGTTCGAGAACGTCCATAGTCGGTACTCGAACCGGTCTGATATTATTGTTACTCCGCGGTAAACGAAAATTCGCCGGACCACGTCGTCGAGGAACGGCCGTCGAAGCCGCTTATGGAGCGCCAGCCATGACGAACGTGCTCGTCGTGTCGCCGGTTCGGATCTGCCGTGTCTCCTCCGGCGCCAGCCGAATCGCGTCGCCCGGTTCCATCGTTATCTCCTCGCCCTCGACCGTGACCGTGGCAGAACCGTCGACGAGGTAGTAAACCTCCTCCTGGCCGTCATCGGCGTGGTCGTGTTCCATCCCTTCCCACTCCGGGTCGCACTCGAGGACGCTAAACCCGAGTTCCTCGCAGTCCAGTTCGTCCCGCATGAAGTGCAGTGCGCCCGCGGTCGCGTCGACGTCTGTGTAGTTGGCTGTCGTTGGCATCGTCGCCTTCCGATTTGGGCGCCAGCGGCAAGAAGTTGCGGCCGCGTCTCCGTGCTGTTCGGAGGTGTCTCGCTCGCTCGTCAGTCGTCCCGCTCTCCCGTCAGCTGTCCCGTTCACCGGTCGATCGGTGTCCGTGGCCTGTCGGTCCCAGTTTTCGATCCAGCTGTGATCGTCGAGAAGCTATTTATCCGTCGCGGCAGTCACTCGATCCATGTACGACTTCGCGGTCGTCGGCGTCGGCCCCGCCGGCGCACGGTTCGCCAGACGGGCGGCCGCCGCCGGTCACGACGTCCTCGCCCTCGAACGCGGTCAGATCGGCACCCCGCTCGCCTGTTCCGGCCACGTCAGTACGGACCTCTGGCAGTTCACCGGCGACGGTGCCCGTGGGAACCTGTTGCAAAACGAGGTGCGAGGTGCCCGCTTTCACGTCGACGGGCCTGGAAGCGATGCCTATCCGTTCTACCGCGACGAACCGGTCTCGAACGTCGTCGACCGCGTCGAACTGGATCGCCACCTCGCCGACCTCGCTCGCGAAGCCGGCGCGGACGTCCGCGAGGGCCATCGGGTGACCGACGTCGAGGAGCGGGCCGACCGGGTCGTCCTGACCGCTGCCGGCCCGGACGAGACACACGAATTCGCGGCGAAGCTGGTCGCGGGCTGTGACGGGCCCCGATCGCGAGTCCGTGATGCGCTTTCGCTCCCCGAGCCCGACGAATTCCTCCACGGTGTCCTGGCGTTCGACGACGACCCCGATCACGACGACTTCGTCGACGTCCACCTCACGGCGCCGACGTTCTTCGCCTGGCGGATCCCCCGCGGCGACGCCGGCGTCGAGTACGGGCTGGCCGCGCCGCCGGGTGAGGCAGTCAAACGCCACTTCGACGATCTCGTCGCCGACTACGGCGTCTCCGTCTCCCATCGTTGCTCCGGTGCGATCCCTGTCGGTCCCCCCGACCGCGTCACCGCGGATCGAGCCTTCCTGCTCGGCGACGCGGCCGCCCAGACGAAGCCGTTCACCGGCGGTGGCATCCTCTACGGGATGCGCTGTGCCGATCACGCCGCTCGCGAGATCGACCCCGACCACCCCTCGACCGTCGCCGCCTACGAACGCGCCTGGCGGCGCGACATTGCCACCGACCAGCAACTCGGTCACTGGATTCGGCGCGCCTACTCGCTCCCCGAACCGGTCCAGCACGCGGGCCTCAAAACCTTCTCCGGCGAGATCGGCGTCCACATGGACCGACCGACGTCGGTGTTCTCGACCGAGCACCTTCGGGCGATGCTGTCCCGGTAGTCGGACCCGAATACGACGGGTGCCCGATGACCGGGAGGGTTCCTATCCGTCCCCGGCCTGTCACCAGTTACGCTTGTTCACCTGTTGTGGGTACGATCCCGGGTACCGAGTGTTCGAATCGTCCCGCGCGTGGTTGATGACGGCACCCGTTCCGACCGTGGTGACGACGAACCCGACGAGGCCGCCGAGGAACGGGACGCCAGAGACGAACAGGCTGACGACCACCGCGACGAGAAGGGCGCTCACCCACGACTCGGCCAGTGAACGCCCGATCGCCAGTAAACCGATCATCGAGCCGACGATGCAGAGGAGGGCGTACACGAACGCCACCGGTATCGCGACGAGAAGCAGGATTCCAGTGGCTAATCCGAGAAATATGAGCCCCAAAATACCCAGAAATGCGACGAACCCGACGAGGAACGATCGGCCCGATTCGGACCGCGCCATGTCGGTGACCGTGCTGGTATACGAACGGGCTCCCCAGACGAGGAATCCACCGACGACGAGCGTCACGAGTCCGCCGACGATCGCCGCACCGAGACCACCCTGGGCTCCGGTCGCCCGTCCGACGCTTGGCCCGCCGGGACTCGCCGCGACCGTCCCGGTCGCCACCACGAGAGACAGCCCTCCGGAAAGCATCCCGCAGAGCCACTTTCTATGCATACCCCGACAACAGATTGGAAATTTAAAAATATTGTGTAATGTGGACATCTCCGTCAACTACTCTCTAGTTGCCCTTCACACAGCCGCGTCGGTCGACCGATCGGGACGCGTGGTCAGTGGTAACTCGGCAGCCGCGCGGACCGTTCGGACCCGTCGATGAAGGGCAACTCGGTCACGGTCGCGGGGATCTCCTCGCCGCCGATACGGACGGTGAGGGCCGTCGCCTCGAGGTCGAAATCGACCAGCGCCAGCGCGATCGGCGTCTCGAGCGTCGGACTCGTTACCGATCGCGTCACCTCGCCGACGGCACTGTCTCCATCGAAGACGGCCGCACCCGACGTGGCGGTTCGGTCGGCCGGTTCGGCTGCTCCGTCGCCTGTCTCGGCCGATTCGGTCGAGTCGCCTACCGCGGTCGTGTCGTCCGCCTCGCCCGTATCGTCCTCAGTTCCGAGCGTCAATCCGATCAGGCGGCGGCTGGGTTGCCCACGGTTCTCGACCCGTGAGACGACCTCCTGGCCGACGTAACAGCCCTTGGCGAAGTCGAGGGCGTTCCGGAGTCCGAGGACGTTGGGGATCGTGCCTTCGAGTTCGTGCTCGAAGAGCGGTGTCCCGGCTTCGAGCGTCAACGACTCCCAGGTCTGGTAGCCGAAGGGGGCGGCGTTCATTCCCTGCACGGAGAGTGCTTCGAAGACGGCGGCTGCGTCCGTGACATCGCAGATAATCTCGTATCCCTCCTCGCCGGTCGGCGCGTCGGTTCGAATCACGCTCACGCCGGCGTCAGCCGTCGAGCCGCGGACGAACGTGAGCGGTTCGTCGGGCGTCGCCGAACCGTGGAGGACGCTCGCGACTTTCTCGGTGGCCTGCGGGCCGTGGACGCCGAAGATCGCGAGGTCGTCCGTCACGTCGTCGATCTCGACGTCCTGGATGAACACCTTCTCGGCCCACTCGTCGGCGAGTGCCGCGGCCCGGCCTGGTGGCGTGAAACACAGCACCCGCTCGCCGGCGTTGTAGACGTACAGATCCGTTTCGATCCCACCCTGGGGGTCGAGCAACAGTGCGTAACAGCCCTCCCCTTCCGAGGACGGAACCCGATTCGAGAGGACGTTGTCGACGTAGTCGATCCGATCGTCGCCCCGGACGGAGACGACGCCGACGACCCGCTCGATCAGTCCGACGCCGTTTCGCACGGCGCGATGGGCCCGCTCCGGGCGCCCGTAGTGAGAGACGACTGTCTCGCCGCCTCGAGTGGCGAACGTCGCCCCGTGATCGGCGTGAGTCGACTCGATGCTCGTCATCGTCACTAGTCGGGGATACGGACCCTTTTACGTGGCGATCCGCCGTGACGGCTGCCTGGCGTCGACGGCAAACCTGGGGCGTCGATTTCGGGCGTCTGAAACCGTCTGATCGTCGCGTCGGGACGATGTCCGTCACGGGACGCCGACTCAGAAGGGGAATCGCTCGCGCACCCACTCCACGATCGACCCGTCGGACTCGTCCGCGCCTGGTTCCGGAACGACCCGGGGGGCGGGTTTGATCACCGTCTCGCTCGCACTGTTCTCGACGACGATCAGGTCGTCGTCGTTGAGGTTGGCGAGTGCGGTCTCCAGTCGATCGATGTCGATCGAGACGGCGGCCCGGAGCTCGAAGACGGTCATCCCATCCTCGTTCCGGTCGACGAGAGCGTCGAGTATCGTAACCTGTGTCTCGTCCCGGTCACGATACTCCCGCTTGACTCGCATACTTGCCTCTTCGTGCCCGCAGGATTTGACGTTTGTCGTCCTCGACGGGGTCTGGGTGAGACGCCCGTCAGACACCAGGCGGTACGTTTTTCACTCCCGCGTGGGCTACCCAACTCAATGGCTGTTCGATGTTCGCTGCTCGGGCACGACTTCGGGGCGACAGAAGTCGAACGCGAGCGCGAAGAACGCGGAAGTGAAGTCGTCGTCACCGTGACGGAGTACGAATCCTGCACACGGTGTGGCGAACGAACCGTTATCAGCGAGAACACCGAAGTCCGAGGGATCGAGCCGGCGGACGACCCCGAGCCGGCGACGTCCGCCGGGGCCGCTTCGGAGTCGGCCGACGACGCAACGGTGCCGGCCGAACCGACCCCTGCGGCCGATTCCGAGGCGCCCGTGGGTGACTCACAGTCGGCCGAGGCCGAGTCCGAATCACTCCCGACCGACGAACACGGCGAACCGATCACCGACGACGCGGAGATTCTGGAGGAACCAGCCGCCGAACCCACCGCCGAGGACGATCGAGACCGTGCGCACGGTGCGTGGCCAGACTCCGACGACGTCGGCCAGGACGACGCGTCCGACGAACCGACCGAGTGGCCGGCGGCTGCGTCCGACGAGACTGCCGCTCCCGAGGCCGACCCGATCGACGAGGGCGGCTCACCGGAAGCAGCCTCGACGGCAGCCGATCGCCAGACGGCGACGGCCACCAGCGGGATCCAGCGCGCGGGGGCTGCCCCGACGCCCGGGGAGACCGGGCCGCACGAGGACGTCCCCGTCGAGTTCTTCTGTCCGCGCTGCTCGTTCGTCGCGCCGGGCGACCGAAGCTCGCTTCGAGCGGGCGATATCTGCCCCGAGTGCAAGAAGGGCTACCTCGGCGAACGCGAGCGCTGAGATCCTCGTTCGTCGCGGATGAAAAGAGGTAAAGAGCCTCCCGTATTTCCAACGAGCCATGAAGGAGTACAAGATGCGCCGCGGTGAGTACCTCGAAGAACGGATCCCCGACATGGAAGCCTCCATCGAGGACTACTTCGGCCCGATCACCGGGACGGAGGAGTTCAAGGGTAGTTCGCTGCACGTCGTCGCGGAACCAGCCAATCCCGTCTTCGAGCGAATCGTCGTCGGCGCCGTCGAATACTCCGGGAAGAAGGACAAACTCGCCGTCGAGTTCCACGAACGCGACCCCACCGAACTCGGTCCGGACGAACTGGAGGCCGCCGCCGATGCCGTCGACGCGAAGAACGATTTCCTCCTCGAAGCGACCGGTCGCGACGCGAAAGCCCGACGCGACTCCCTCAAACGCGCCGTCGAAGACGACCCCGACCACGACGTCGAGTAACGCCGATTTTCGACGACTGTCCGTCCAGATCCCTCACGAGTCTGTGAGCGATGCTGCGAGGAGTGTCTGCCAGATCGGTAGTGACCTGTCAGCACGTCACTGGCCCGAGCTCAGCACGTCACTGGTCCGTCAGCGCCTCACCGGCCCGTCAGCTCGCCACTGCTGTACTCCGTTACTGCTCAAAAATTGCACTGCTGCCGTGGGAGCCACGCCGACGGCCGTCGAGCCTCGTCCGGTCCGTTCAGGCCGTTCGCCCGGTCAGGCCGTCCGGCCGGCGTCGACGTCGATCGCGTCGACCGGACAGACGTCGACACAGAGCATGCAGTCGATGCACTGGGCCTCGTGGGTCGGGTCGGCCTTCTTCTCGCTCTCGGGGTGGCCAGGCGTGTCGACCCACTCGAAGACGTCGACCGGGCAGTCCTCGAGACAGGCGCCGTCGGCGAGGCAGATGTCGAAGTCGACGGCGACGTGGGTCCCGTGGATACCGAGTTCTTCCGGCTCGTCGACGGGGCCCCAGACGCTGTGTCCCTCGTGTTCGTCTACCTGGTCGCGGTTCTCGTGAAATTGTGGGTCGATGGCCATCGCTAGCAGAGGTGACTGGCCGGCAGCCCTTAAATCTATGTCCGGCTCGAACGGCGACGCGCACGCTGGTGAGCGATCCTTCCATCGACGTAGTCTACTCCCCACAACCGTGTCCCTCAGTAGCGACCGCCAACCGCGCGATTTCCGAGGAGCGCGGCACAGACGGTGACGAGCAGCGCCGTGAGGACGCCGAACGCGACGCCCCAGCCGAAGGCGTCGGCGAGGAGGCCCGTCCCAACGGAGCCGAGCGCGCCGAGCATTCCGTAGACGGTCCGGACGAACCCGAACCCGGCGCCTTCCTCTTCGGGTGTGAACACGTCGAAAAAGCGCGGGAGGAACGCCGCCGACCAGCTCAGCCCGACGCCCAGTGTGACGACGGCGAACCCGGTCGCGAGCCAGCCGGGAACGGCGACGAGGGCGACGAATCCCAGGGCCGCGATCGCCAGACTGATCGCCGTCGTCTCGTCGCGCCCGTAGCGGTCCGAGGCCGTCCCGACGAGTGGACTGGCGACGCCCTGAACGAGGAAGTACGCGGCGAAGACGCCGCCGGCCACCGGCTCCGGGTAGCCGCGAAACTCGTGGAGGAACGTCGGGAGGAAGGAGGCCGTCGCCTGCCAGACGAACGCGGAGAGAATCGAAACCCCGATCGCGAAAGCGATCGGCGGCCGCCGAAGCAGTTCGAGCAAGGGGCCGCCCTCGAACCGTTCGCGCATCGGCTGGGCGGGCCGCTGGGGCTCCGTCGGCTGGACGAACCGGGCGAAGAGCACGAACACGATGCCGGCGACGACGGCCCCGATCGCGATGGCCGGTTCCCAGCCGTAGCGGACGCCGACCCACGCTGCGACCCCCGGGACCGCCAGGCCCGCGATCGGGCCGCCGGCCGTGTGGACGCCGATCGCCTTCCCGACGTCGTCGTACGTCCGCGTGAGCAACGTCGTCCCGACGCTGTAGTGGAGGCCAGCCAGCGCCCCGAGCGCCAGCGTCGCCACCACGAAGACGCCGAAGACGGGTGAGAGCGCGAGTGCGAGACTGGCGAGCGCCGTCCCGCCGAGCGAGAGCAAGATCACCGGCCGTTCGCCGTACCTGTCGGCCAGCACGCCGCTCGGAAACTGCGACAGAAAGTACGACATCCACAGGCCTGTCAGCGCAACCCCCACGACGGTGTTCGACACGCCGAAGTCGGCCCGGATCTGCGGCACGACGGGGCTGATGACCATCCGCGCCGCCATCGTCGCGAAGAACGCGAGCGTGGTCAGCGCGAGCACCGTCCGTTTGTATGGCCAGCGCATGTCGTGGAGTCACCAGTTACGGTCGAGTCTACCGACTCTTCGTCACCGGCGGGAAAAAGCGTCGTTGATACCGGTCGTCACCGCCGACTCTCCTCCGGGTGTGCCATGCCTTCGAGGGTAGCGTTATTCCACCACCGCCCTGAGCGACCTGGACACGTCCGCACCACGGTCGGGCGACAGTGGTTCGTGATCGGCGCCGATCTCGACGCCGTCTCCCTCGAACCGCGGCACGACGTGAACGTGCAGATGGTGGACTTCCTGGCCGGCGACGGCACCGTTGGACTGCAAGATGGAGTAACCGTCCACGTCGAACGCTCGTTCGACGGCCCGCCCCACGCGCCTGGCCGTCTGGAAGGCCCTCGAAACGGTCTCGGGATCGGCCACCGACAGCGTCGGGACGTGCGTTTTCGGGATCACGAGCGTGTGGCCTGTCGTCATGGGCGCGTGATCGAGGAACGCAACCGTCTCGTCGTCCTCGAGCACCCTGTGAGCCGGCTCCTGGCCGGCGGCAATCGCACAGAACGGACACTCGTCCATACGGATGCCCCGCAGGCCAGTCCAATCAACGTATTGCCCACCGCCTTCCCTCGCCCAGATATTCGGCACGTGCGGGCGTCCAAAATTGTGGGCTGGTGGCCCGATTCTCGTCGCTCGCAGTATCGAGGGTTCTCTGCGGTCGGCCCTTCGTCTTACTAGCGATTCTCACTCGCTTCGCCCGCTACGTTCCCCGCCCGTCCTTCTGAGTACCCTCACTGCGTTCGGCCCCTCGCGCTGCTCACGGTTCGCTGCGCTCACCGTTCGTCATACCGAGGATTTCGCTACGCTCAGCCCTCGATCGCCCCGAACCGTGCTCTACTCACGGCTCCCGCTGGTCGCCGTTCGCCATACCGAGATACTCACTCGCACCGCTCGTTCGAATCTCGCGCTACTCGCGGATCGCTTCGCTCCCCGCTCGTATTATCGCGGTTCTCGCGCCTACGGCGCTCACGGGTCACTCCGTTCCCCGTTCGCGTTCCCGAGGCCTCACTTCGCTCGGCCTCGCACGCTCCGAACCGCGCTCTACTCACGGCTCCCGCTGGTCGCCGTTCGTCATACCGAGATTCTCACTCGCACCGCTCGTTCGAATCTCGCGCTACTCACGGGTCGCTTCGCTCCCCGTTCGCTTTTCCGAGGTTCTCGGCCCTTCGGGCCTCCGAACCTCGCTACTCAAAAGCCGCAATCCCAGTCAAATCCTGGCCAAGAATCAGCGTGTGGATGTCGTGGGTGCCTTCGTAGGTGTAGACCGTCTCCATGTTCGCCATGTGGCGCATCGGCGAGTAGTCGGTCGTGATGCCGTTGCCGCCGAGCATCTCGCGGGCGACACGGGCCTGGTCGCGGGCCATGCGGACGTTGTTGCGTTTGGCCATCGAGACGTGCTGTGGGCGGAGGTCGCCGCGCTCTTTGAGTTCGGCGAGACGGTAGGCCAGCAGCTGGGCGGTGGTGATCTGGGTGGCCATCTCGGCGAGTTTCTCCTGCTGGAGTTGGAAGCGCGCGATGGGGCCGTCGAACTGGTCGCGTTCGAGGGCGTACTCGCGGGCCTGCTCGAATGCGTCGCGGGCGGCACCGACGGCACCCCAGGCGATGCCGTAGCGAGCCTGCGTGAGACACGACAGCGGCCCCTTCATCCCCTCCACGCCGGGGAGGACGTTCTCCTCGGGAACGCGGACGTCGTTCAGGCCAATCTCGCCGGTGATCGAGGCGCGCAGCGAGAGTTTGTCGTCTAACTTGTTCGTCGAGAACCCATCGCGGTCGGTCTCGACGAGGAAGCCGCGAACCGGTTCGTCGTCGGCCGAGCGATCGCGCGCCCAGATGATCGCCACGTCGGCGATCGGCGCGTTCGTGATCCAGGTCTTCGAGCCGTTGATGACGTAGCCGTCCGCGTCCTTCTCCGCGGCGGTTTCCATCCCGGAGGGATTCGAGCCGTGTTCGGGCTCGGTGAGGCCGAAGCAGCCGATGGCCTCGCCCGTCCCCATGTCTCGGAGCCACTCGTCCTTCTGGGCCTCGCTGCCGTAGGCGTGGATCGGGTACATGACGAGCGAGCCCTGCACCGAGGCCATCGATCGAACACCGGAGTCGCAGGCTTCGAGCTCCTGCATCAGGAGGCCGTAGGCCGTCTCGGAGACGTTCGGGAGGCCGTAGCCCTCCAGGTTCGGCGCGAAGAACCCGAGTTCCCCGAGTTCGGGGATGAGGTCGGTGGGGAAGGTCCCCGCCTCGTAGTGGTCGGCGATGTCCGGGCGGACCTTCTCGTCGACGAATTCGCGGGCCGTGTCACGGATCATCCGCTCCTCGGCGTCTAAATCTGCCTCCAGGGAGACGTAATCCAGCATGCCAGTTGTTGGGACGAGCGACGTGAAAAGCGCTCCTATCTCACTGGCCGGGAGACTCGGGGTGCTCGGACGAGGTGGTCTCATCGCGAGCAACTGCGGCAAACCGTGCCCGCAGACCTGCCCACCCGACCGGGCTAGGATCTGTACGTACAGAGGTCGGCGCGGCCCGCGCCGACGAGCGTGTTGACCTCGTCGTAGGTCGTCACGTAGTTCGTCGAGAGCGCCGGAACCCCGGTCTCGTTTCGATAGGTCTCGGTGAAGTCGGCGAGGACGGTTGGATCGTAGCGCGGCCGTTCGCGAACGGTCGCCTGCCCGGCCACGATCGAGAGCAGGTCGCAGTCCCGGTCGGCGAACTCGTGGGCGACCTGCAGCGAGTCTCGGGTCTTCAACCCGCTCAGGTTCCAGTCGGTCGCCTGCAGCGCGGCCCCGAGCGGCCTCCCGTCGGGCCAGGCGTCGCGCACGGCGTCGAAGACCGAAAGCGGGTATCGCATCCGCGCCTCGAGCGAGCCACCGTACTCGTCCGCGCGATCGTTCGTGAGCGGCGAGAGGAACGACGAGAGGAGGTAGCCGTGGCCGGCGTGGAGCTGGAGGTAGTCGAACCCGGCGTTCGCGGCGCGCTCAGCGGCGCCGACGAAGCGCTCTCGAATCCGGTCGCAGTCGTCGGCGTCCATCGCGGTCGGTGTGGGACCGCCTGGGACGTAGGGATTCGCGGAGGGTGCGTACAGCTCCCAGCGCTCCTCGGGCGAGAGCGGCCGGTCGAGGCCGTATTCGCGGTGGCGCGTGGCCCCACGCCGGCCGGCGTGGACCAGCTGCAGGCCGACCGCGGTATCCGTCTCCGCGTGGACCTCGTCGACGAACGCGCCCCAGGCGTCGACGTGTGCGTCCTCGTACAGTCCGGGAGTGCCCGGTGTGATCCGCCCGTCGGGACTGACGGCGACTGGATCGGTCAGCAGGAGGCCGGGCCCGCCCCTCGCCCGCTCACGGAGGTCGTCTAGGTACGCGGCCCCAGGGACCCCATCCGTCGACCCGTTGCTCGGCGGCCGGGTGACGGTCAGCCGGTTGTCGACGGTCGTCTCGCGGAGCGTGAGCGGTTGGTTCAGCGGTCGACTGGCAGCGAGCGGCTCGATTCCGTCACTCGGCGTTGTGGCCCCGCCCTCGCCGACCGATGCCTGCGCTTCGAACCACCGGTCGTAGGCGTCGGCGTAGCCCACGTCGCGCTGCTTGAGGCTGTCGTAGGAGATGCGACCGCTTCGAGTCAGCAGATTGTAGGCGAACTGTTCCGGCGGCAGGTCCCAGTATCGCTCGACGTTCTCGAAGTACGATTGGCTGCGCTCGGCGGCGGCTTGGAGGCCTTCGACGCGCGGGCGACGCTCCTTCTCGTAGTGATTGAGCGCCGAGCGGACGTCGGTGCCGTGCTCTCTGAACCCCTCGAGCAGCGAGATGGCGTCCTCCAGGGCGAGTTTCGTCCCGGAGCCGATCGAGAAATGCGCGGTGTGGGCCGCGTCGCCCAGGAGGACGACCTCGTCGCGCTTCGACCACGAACCACACTCCACGACGGGGAAGTTCCGCCAGGCGTAGAGCTTACTCTGCAGGTCGTAGCCGTCGAGGTGGTCGGAAAACAGGTCCTCCAGGTAGGCGATCGCGTCCGCCTCGTCCTTCTCGTCCATCCCCGCGGCGTCCCAGGTTTCCTCGGTACACTCGACGATGAACGTGCTCATCCGCCCCGGGTACGCGTGGACGCGCCAGAGGCCGTGTTCGTTTGCCCGGAAGATGAACGTGAAGACGTCGAACGGTTTCTCGGTGCCAAACCAGGCGAACTTGGCCGATCCAGACGAGACGCTCGGAGCGAACGCGTCCTCGTAGGTTTCCCTGACCGTGCTGTTGAGCCCGTCGGCGCCGATCAGCAGGTCGGACTCCGCTTCCAGCGCTTCGGGATCATCGATCGCGACGTCGTGATTCAGGTCGACGCCGACCGCCCGGCACCGCTCCTGCAGGATCGTCAGGAGGTCCGCGCGCATGATGCCGGCGAAGGTGTGGCCACCACAGCGGATGGACTCACCTTTCAGGTGGACGTCGATCGGATCCCAGCGAACGAAAGCGTCGGTGATGCGCTCGTGACTCTCCGTGTCCGCCTCTTTGAGGTTCGACAGTGTCGCATCGGAGAAGACCACGCCCCAGCCGTAGGTGTTGTCGGCCGGGTCGCGTTCGGAGACCGAGATCTCCCAGTTGGGGTACTCCTTTTTGAGCAAGAGACTCGCGTACAGGCCGGCGGGGCCGCCGCCGACGACGGTTACCTGCATCGGATCACCGCCACTCGGTCTCGATCAGCGTCTCGAGTTTCTCGTACTGGTCCCCGTCGGCGACGGTCGGAAACAGCAGGAGTTCGTCGCAGCCGGCGTCGGCGTAGCCGCGGACGAACGAGAGCACCTCCTGCGGGGTGGTCAGCAGACTGTCCGCGATCGTCTCCGCGAAGGGGCCCGTAAAGGCGTAGTAGTCCAGCAGGTATTCGCGACCGCGTTCCTCGGCCTCCTCGCCGAGCGCGACGTAGCCGTGCCCCCAGAGGTCGGCGTCGCCCGGCCGTCCCGATTCGGTCCAGGCGGCCCGGGCCTGCTGGGCGTTCCGTTCGAAGGCTCGCGGCGGGCCGCCGCCGTGGATGTACCCGTCCCCGTACCGACCGACGCGCTGGAACGTCGGGTCGCTGTCGCCGCCGACGAGCACCTGCGGGCCGCTGTCCTGGACGGGCTCGGGGCCGAACGCGTCGTCGTCCCAGATCTCCCGAAGTCGACTCAACTGCCGCGAAAAGCGCTTGCCGCGGTCGTCGTAGCTCGCCCCGGCGGCCTCGTAGTCCTCGCGGCGGGCCCCGAGCGCCAGTCCGAGCGTGAGTCGCCCGTTCGAGAGCTGGTCGACAGTCGCCGCGCGCTTTGCTAGCAACGCGTCGTTTCGGAGCGGGCCGGCGACGATGGACGTCGCGAGCCGGACGTCCTCGGTGACGCCGGCGCAGGTCGCGAGCGTCGTGAGCGGGTCCGTGCTTTCGTACACCAGCCGATCGAAGACGCCGATACTCGAGAACGGTCCGTCGTCGGCGCGCCGGGCCCACGACAGGAGCGTCTCGCCGTCGGCGTCTAGCGTGTTCGGCAGGCCAATTCCGACGTGCATGGCCACAGCCTCGACAGGTGTTCACGTATACCTGACGGTGAGCGTGACCGATTCGTCCGACCCGTTCGTTCGTCGAGCCACTGTCTCCCGCGTCGATGTCAACAACCGCCCATCAACGTGTGGATTTACACACTGGGGCCCGCCCTCTCGTGCTGATCCGCACCTCTCGCCATCGGTGTGTCTATTACCGGATAAATATTGATACGGCTCCTTCGCGTCCGTTTCGACGATGACTCGATCCGCCGCGGTTGTTCTCGATCACCACGATATCTCTCGCGAACGCGGCTTTCTCCCCGAGCGCGATCCTCTCCCTTCGTTCGAGTCCGATGCCCACGAATCGCCGGTCGGCGCGGCCCTGGAAGCGTTCGACCGGCTGGGCGCGGAACTGCCGGCGCGGCTGGACGAGGGGACCGTCCGGCCGGCGGTCGATTCGCTGCCCGAATTGTCGGCCGACGCGGTCGCCTCGCTCTCGGATCGCGAGGCGATCCGGCTCTGCACCTTGAGTGGCTTCTTCGCCAGCGCGTACGTCCACCAGGTCGACGCTGCGTCCGCCGATCGGCTCCCCGAGTCCGTCGCCGTCCCGCTCGTGGAAACGTCTCGCCGGTTCGGTCGCAAACCCATCCTCTCCTACGACCAGCTCTGTCTCCACAACTGGCGCCGCCACGAACCAGACGCCGCGCTCACAGAGCCGACGAATCTCGAGGCACTCGTTCAGTTCACCGAGCACGACGACGAGCGCTGGTTCGTCGTCATCCACGTCGCGATCGAGGCACGGGCGGGGCAAGCGCTCTGGGCCGGTGCGAACGCGCAGGAGGCTGTCCGTGCCGACGATCCGGACGCACTGGTCGGCGAACTCGAGACCCTCGCCGACTCGATCGATGCCCAGACCGAGATCATGCGCCGGATGACCGAGCGCAACGACCCCGAGGTCTTCGCTCGCGAGTACCGCCCGTACTACGAGGGGTTCGACGACGTCGTCTACGAGGGCGTCGACGGCTTCGACGGCGAGACGCGCACCTACCGCGGTGGGTCCGGCGCCCAGAGTTCCATCCTTCCCTCGCTCGACGCCGCCCTCGGCGTCGACCACGCCACGACCGAACTCGTCGAGAAGCTCACGGACATGCGCAGCTACATGCCCGAATCCCACCGCGAGGTGATCGACGCGTTCGACCGTGGACCGGCGATCGGCGAGTACGTCGACCGGGCGGACCGTGACGACCTCCGCGAGGCGTACAACGACTGTACCGACTCGCTCGCCACCTTCCGGCGCGTCCACTTCGGGCAGGTCATCCAGTACATTCGGGCGGTGACCGGCGACACGACCGGTACCGGCGGGACGGACTACATGGAGTTCTTGCAGGTGATGCAGGAGGAGACGGCGGCGCAGACGCGATGAATCGGGCCGGTTGACCCTGGTGCGTCGATTACAGCGCTGTTTCAGCGTGCCGATTCGTCACTGGCCAGCGCGCCGATCACGTCACGTCGCCGGCTGCCTCGTACTTCTCGTAGCGCTTCTCGTCGATGATGTCGGCCACGATCTCGACGACGTCGTAGACGTCCTCGTAGCGCACGTACAGCGGCGCAGGGGCGACGCGGATCACGTTCGGTGGGCGGAAGTCGACGACGACCTCGTGGTCGCGAAGTGCCTCGCTGATTCGCTCGGCTTCGGGGTGTTCGAGGGCGACGTGGCCGCCGCGGCGGGTCGGATCACGGGGCGTCCCGACCGAGACCCCGCGCTCGGCGAGGTGCTCGTCGACGAGGTCGATCAGGTAGGTCGTCAGGTCGACCGACTTCTCGCGGATCACATCGATGCCGGCGTCGTGGGTGAGTTCGAGCGCACCAAACAGCGGCGCGGCGCTGAAGACCGGGATCGTCCCCGCCTGCCAGGCGCCGGCGTCGCCTGCGGGCGTAAAGTCGAGGTTCAGCTCGAACTGTGACTCCTTGTCGTGGCCCCACCAGCCCGCGAGCGCGGGTGACTCGCCGAAGTGGCGTTCGTTGACGTACAGGCCCGCGACGGCGCCGGGGCCCGCGTTCAGGTACTTGTAGGAACACCAGACGGCGAAGTCGACGCCGATCTCCGAGAGGTCGTGGGGAACGACGCCGATCGAGTGCGCCAGGTCGAACCCGACCAGGATGTCCCGCTCGTGGGCCGCCTCCGTGATGGCCTCGATATCGAACAGCTGCCCGCTGCGGTACAGCACCGAGGGCATGAAGACGATGCCGACATCGTGGGTATCCATCGCGTCGATCACGTCTTCGGTTTCGATGGTCCGTCCGTCCCTGCTCTCGACGAGGTGGAGGTGTTCGTCGGGGTCGAGCCCGCGCTGGCGTAGCTGGGACTGGATCGCGTAGTGGTCCGTCGGGAAGTCGAGGTCGTTGACGAGGACACCGCGGGGCTCGTCCGGTTCGCGCGCGTCTACGAAGGTTCCAACGAGCGTGTGGATGTTGATCGTCGTCGAGTTGCCCACGACGACCTCGTCGGGGTCCGCGCCGACGAGGGGGGCGAGCTCCTCGCCGAGTCGCTCGCCGTACCAGAACCAGGGCGGCTCCGAGCCGGTCCAGCCGCGGATCGCCTGGTCGCGCCACTGGTCCACGGCGCGCTGGAGGCTCTCCTCGGCCGCGTCGGAGATCGGTCCCAGCGAGTTGCCGTCCATGTAGTAGTCGTCGGGAATCTCGAAGCGTTCGCGGAAGTCGGCGAGGGGATCGGCCCGGTCGCGTTCGCGGGCGTCGCGGCGACTCGCATCGGCCGCGGCGTCACCCTCACTTTCGCTGTCAACCATGATGTCGGCTGTCGTGGTCGACCTACAGGTAGCTTTCGACGTCGGAACGGTCGGATCTCGTCGCTGGTGTGCACGATCGCCGGCGAGGTATCGGATTTGTGCGCCGGCAAACCGAGCGAGTCCTCCGTTCCGGGCGGTGGACTCATCTACCAGTCCGCCGATGTCCCGCGCATGGACGAGACCGCAGTCGAATCGAGCGAGCACGACGAACCGCATCGGGAGTCGACCGACGAACTCGACCCCGAACTCGCCGCGGTCGTCGCGGACATCCAGGCGGCCGGCGTGCCCCAGTGGTCGGCGCTCTCGGTCGCCAGCGCGCGGCGCATCGAAGACGAGGTGTTCTCCGGCGGGGCCAGCCCCGATCTGCGAACCGTGCGGGACCTGCGTATCGACGGCCCCGGCGGCGACCTGTCGATCCGGGTCTACCGGCCCGACCGCGAGAACCCGCCGACGCTGGTCTTTACCCACGGCGGCGGCTGGACGCTCGGGACGCTCGACTCGTCGGACAACATCTGTCGCGAACTGGCGAGCCGTGCGGGCGCGCTGGTCCTGTCGGTCGACTATCGACTCGCGCCCGAGCACCCGTTCCCGGCGGCGACCGACGACGCCTACGCCGCCCTGCAGTGGGCTGCCGCGCACGCGGCCGAACTGGGCGGCGATCCCGACCGACTCGGCGTCGTCGGGACGAGCGCCGGCGGGAACCTCGCGGCCGCGTCGGCGATCCGGGCGCGAGACGCCGGATTCGACCTCGACGGTCAGTTCCTCCTGTATCCGATGACGGACCGGCGGTTCGACCGCCCGTCCTACGACGAACACGGCGATGGCCCGCTGCTCACCGAGGCCGACGTTCGCTGGTTCTGGGACCAGTACCTCCGCAGCCCGGTCGACGAACACAACCCGTTCGCGACCGTCTGCCGCACGCCCGATCTCGCCGGCGTGGCACCCGCGACGGTGGTGACCGCCGGTCACGACGTGCTCAGAGACGAAGGCGCGGCCTACGCGGAACGACTGGCCGATCACGGCGTCGCAGTCGACCACGACCACTACCCGTCGATGACTCACGGCTTCCTGAGCCTGACCGACAGCGTCTCACGGGCGGACGAGGCGATGGACGCGCTGGCCGAGGCGATTCGGGAGTGGGTGGAATAACCCTTCTCGTCGGTCAGGCGAAGTCGAACTGCTCCGCCGCGGTCTCCATGTCCTTGTCACCCCGGCCGGAGAGGTTGACGAGGATGGTATCGTGATCGCTTTCCTCGGCGAGTTCGATCGCCCGCGCGACGGCGTGGCTCGATTCCAGCGCGGGGATGACGCCCTCGGTCTCGCTGAGTTCGCGGAAGGCGGCCAGGGCCTCGTCGTCGGTGACGCCCTCGTAGGTCACGCGACCGGAGTCACGGAACATGGCGTGTTCGGGGCCGACGCCGGGGTAGTCCAGGCCGGCGGAGACGGAGTGAACCTCGACGTCGTCGTCGAGGACGCGCGTTTTCATCCCGTGGATCACGTCGTCCCGCCCGGCCGCGAGCGGCGCGGCGTGCTGGGTCGACGCCGCGCCCTTTCCGCCGCCCTCGGCACCGTAGAGGGCGACTTCCTCGTCGTCGCGGAAGGCGTCGAAGAGGCCCATCGCGTTCGATCCGCCCCCGACGCAGGCGACCGCGGCGTCGGGCAGGTCACCCGTCCGTTCGACGAACTGCTCGCGAGCTTCCTCGCCGAGGACGGACTGGAAGTCACGGACCATGCGCGGGAACGGGTCGGGGCCGACGACGCTGCCGACGAGGTAGTGGGTGTCCTCGACGTTCTCGACCAGATCCCCTAGCGCTGCGTCGACCGCGTCCGCTAGCCCCGCGCCGCCCTGTGTGACCTCGTTTACCTGCGCGCCCAGCAGGCGCATCCGGAACACGTTCATCTGCTGGCGCTCGATGTCTTTCTTCCCCTGGTAAATCTCGGTCTCGAGGTCGAACAGCGCTCCGACCATCGCGGTCGCGGTGCCGTGTTGCCCCGCGCCCGTCTCGGCGATGAGCCGGTCCTTGCCTGCTTTCTTCGCGAGCAGCGCCTGCCCGAGACAGTTGTTTATCTTGTGTGCGCCGCCGTGGAGCAGGTCCTCACGTTTGAAGTAGATCTCCGCGTCGTACCGATCGCTCAGGTTTCTGGCGTGATAGAGGGGTGTCGACCGCCCGGCGTACTCGCGGAGGTGGTCGCGAAACTCCCGCTGGAACCCCTCGCTTGTTCCCAGGTCGTCGTAGGCATTCGCCAGTTGCGAAAGCGGTTCCTCGAGCGGTTCCGGGACGTGTCTGCCGCCGTACTCACCGAACGTGCCACTCGACATGTTCGACCGGGGAAACTATCGCCCGTCAAATAAAGGTATGCCGTCACGTACCACGATAGGGTGCGCCAACCGGTTCGGTTGCGTCGGTCGTTGCTAGCCAACGGGTGGATAACCGTCGCTGACGAACAATTCTGGTGGTGACAGGGTATATCTGGGCGTCTATGCTGTTTTCATTAACCTTTTTGCCGATTATGGGCCATTCCCGCGAGTCACTCTCCGTTTGTCCATCCCCGGCGGTACAATTATGGTATGGGATAGAAAACCACACTCGTTATATGCAGGAGTCGATCCCGACCGAGCGGCTTCCAGACGACGCGATACAGCCGGACCTGTTCCACGCGCTCCCAGAACTGCACTACCCGGAGGAGGTGAACGCGGCGGCCGAGATGGTCGACCGCCACGTCGAGCACGGCCGTGGTGACGAACCGGCGATTATCTTCGATGGCCAAGCGATCACGTACGCCGACCTCCAGGACCGAGTCGACCGGCTCGCCAATGCCCTCCTCGATCTGGGGGTCGAGCCGGGCGACCGGGTGTTCGTCCGTTTCCCGAACCGGCCGGAGTACGTCGTCAGTTGTCTCGCGACGCAGAAGATCGGCGCGGTGACAGTTCCGTCGATGAAGCTCTTGCGCGCGACCGAGATCAGCTACGTCGTCGAGGACTCCGGTGCGTCCGTCGCCATCGTGTACGACGACCTCCTCGACGAACTCGAGATCGCACGGGACGAACGGGGGCTCGAGTCGCTCGCCGAGATCGTCGTGGTCGAAGAAAATGGGATCGAACACGATCATCACAGCTACGACGACCTCATCGACGCGGCGAGCTCCGATCTCTCGGCGCCGACGACGACCCGAGACGACGTGGTCATGATCGCTTACACGAGCGGGACCACGGGCAAACCGAAGGGGACGGTCCACACGCACCGTCAAATGTTGGCCATCTGCGACGGCTACGCCCGCTACTGCCTCGATCCGAACCCCGACGACGTCTTCGCGAGCAACGCCCCGATCGCCTTCACGTTCGGCTACGGGTTCGAGGTGGCCTTCCCGCTCAGGTTTGGTGCCACGACGGTGCTCGTACAGGATCCGGAACCGACCGACCTCCTCGTGGCCGTCGACGAGCACGACGTCTCCATCCTCGCCTCGGTCCCGACCGCGTACAACCAGCTGTTCGCCGAGCACGAGGACCAACTCGAGTCCGCCGACGTCTCCTCGTTGCGCCGGGCGGTCAGCGCCGGCGAGCCGCTTCCCCCGCGGACCTACGAGCAGATCGGCGACCACTTCGGCGTCGAAGCCTCCGACGGCATCGGCTCGACCGAGATGCTACACATCTTCATCAGCCACCGCTATCACGACGAGATGGATCCGACGGCGACGGGATTCCCGGTCCCCGGCTACGAGGCCAAGGTCATCGATCCGGATACGGGCGAGCAACTCCCGCGCGGCGAGGCCGGCCTCCTCGTCGTTCGCGGCCCCACCGGCGTCACGTACTGGGATCGCCCGGAGAAGCAAGCCGAAGCCATCTACGACGGCTGGAGCGCGCCGGGTGACATCTACATCCACCGCGAGGACGGTCGCTTCGAGTACGTCTCGCGCGCGGACGACTTGATCATCACCGGCGGGAACAACGTCGCCGGTCCCGAAGTCGAGGACGTCCTCCTGGAACACGACGCCGTCTACCAGACGGCGGTCATCGGCGCGCCCGACGAGGCGCGCGGCCAGCTCGTCAAGGCGTTCGTCGTTCCGGAAGACGGCGCCGAGCCCGCGCCGGCGCTGACCGAGGCTCTGCAGGAGCACGTGAAAGCGGCAATCGCCCCGTACAAGTACCCGCGCGAAATCGAGTATCTCGACACACTCCCGACGACCGAGACCGGCAAGATACAGCGCTCGAAGTTACGAGAACGCGAGGAGACCGGGACGAACTAGCGCCGGAGGTGTCGTCGGAACGCGTGCCACGGGCTCCAGTGTTACGGGGACGGTCTCGGAGGGAGACTTGTCGCGGAACGACGGACGCACCGGCCGATTCGCTCTCGACGACGGGGAGCTCCAGACACCAGTCTCCCACGCTCTCCGTTGGATTTCTGAACGGGAACCGGGGTCTCCACCTAGCCCCTAGGCAGTCACTTACTTAGCCGATCGGTGGTGCGTATCGAGCCGATGCAGCCCTCGCGTCGGCAGCTTTCAGCGCGCCTCGTTCCCGACGAGGATCTTCGTGTCGTGACTGAGGGGCGATTGGTCGACGATTCGATCCGGGGCCACCTCTCGATCGGATTGACCGACCGCCGAGTCGTCTGCCTCTCCTCGGCGGGTGACCTCGTCGACGTCGAGTACGCGACGATCAGCACGATCCGGAGCTTCACGCGATCGCGACTGACAGTCGAGGGGATCGACCGCCGCCTGCTCACCGTCGTATTCGGCGGCCTGTCCGCGACGTTCGTCGCTGTCGCCCTCTCGCTCACGGGCGGTTCGTGGACGGATGGTGAGTCGATCGTACGGCCTGCACTCGTCTCCCTCGCGGCGCTCGCCGCCCTCGTGGCCATCTTCGGCGGCCGGCTGTTCCCGACTCGCGCGGCGTCGAGCGCGAATCGCTGGCTGGGGAACCGCTGGGCCACGCTCGCCACCGTGGGACGGCGGATCGGCGGCCTGTGGGACGGTCTCTCCGTCACCGTCGTCGAGCAGAGTTCGCGGACGTACTGGTGGCTCCGACGGCACGGCGCGGGAGTCGCCCGGTGGTTCGGCGACCGAACGCAGGCACTGTCCCGGCACGGCCACTCGCTTCGGTCGACGACGGCGTGGTGGATCTCGGTCCAGGTCCGATCGCTTCTGAACCGGATCGAGACCGCCGTCGACGCCGCCTATCGGCAGTATGCGGTGCGGACGGACCAGCCGCTCGCGCCTCTCGTACGATCGGTGTTGACGGCGTGGCGGTCCGCACCGGTTCGACTCGCACGCCGATTCGCTCTGACGGCGTGGCGCGCGCTCGGGGTGGCGAGCACCTGGGCGATCCGCCGGGGACGTGTGACGCTGATTGCCATCGCTCGACGGCGACCCGTCGGGCGACTCCGCTCGACGGTGCGCACGAGTCGGTCGACGGTGACCCACGCCGTCCGCTCGCGAGTGCCGGCCGTCGAGCGACCGCGTCGGCCGCGACGGCCGTCCTTCTCGTTGTCGTCTCCCGCCCCATCGGCGCGTGGACGGCGGGTGGCCCGCGTGTTCGCCGGGCTCCTCGCTATCGTGTCGGTGGGCTCGCTCGTCGTCATCGGTACCGCCCCGCTCGTCTTCCTCGCCCTCGCCGCGGCCGGTTGTAGTCTCTGTCTCGTCGCGGTGGCTCGTCGATACGGGACCGAGTGCACCGGCGTCCAGCTCTCACGGCGACGAGAGACGGAGGTCTCGATCCACACCGTCGACGGCGACGTGGTTCGCCTCCTTCTCGACCCGGAGACCGACCTCGACGTCGAACTCAGTCGATCGGCCGCGTCGGTCTCGCGGACGGCCTTCGACGGGCAGCGAACGGGTTCCGTCGCTGAGTGAAGAGCGCTCAATGGGCAGTCTTCGGCCCGTCGTAGTTAGTTGATGTCCCGGCCGTTACGGCACCCACTCCGGCGGTCGATCTTCGAGCTGCGCCGTAACCCCTTCCCGATAGTACGGTTCTTCCCGAGCGCTCTCGAGAGCGATCGCTTCGAGGTAGGACCGACTCGCACGCGGCGACATCTCGGCGGTGGCGTAGATCCCTCGCTTCGCCTTCCGGAGAATCTCCGGTGGCTTCTCTCGGAGCGCGTCGACGACGCGGTCGACCTCGGCGTCGAGTTCCTCGGCGGGGAGGCTCCGGGCGACGAGGCCGCGATCGGCCGCCTCCGTCCCCGAGATCGGGTCGCCGGTGAGGATCATGTCGAGGGTCTTCGTGAGGCCGACCGTCTCCTGGAGGATGGGCGGCGAGAAGTGATTCACGATGCCGAGGCCGGTCTCGGGCTGGCCGAGTTTCGCGTCGTCCGCGGCGATCGGGATGTCGGTGTGCAAGACGAGGTCGAATCCACCGCCGAGCGCCCAGCCGTCGACCCGGGCGACCGTCGGGACCGACAGCCCCATCATCGCCTCGAAGAGCTCGTTCCAGCTCTCGGTGAACGGTTCGAGTTCGTATCCCAGCTCGCGGACCTCCTCGATGTCTCCGCCCGCGCAGAAGACGTCGCCCTCGCTCTGGAAGACGACGACGCGGACGTCCTCGCGCTCGTCGAACTCGCGGACGTGCTCGATGATCGCGTCTTTCGTCGCGAGATCGACGGCGTTTAACGCCGTTGGCCGCTGCAACTCGATCCGTCCGACGTCGTCCTCGACCGTGAACGCGGCGTTGACCATGGCGAGGGCCTCGCCACGCGAATCCGTCAGTGTTTCGCCCCGCCGGCCTCGATGCAGGCTACTGCACCGTAAAGCCGCCGTCGACGACGAGCGACTCGCCGGTGACGAACGACGCCATATCGCTCGCCAGGAAGCAGACGGCATCGGCGACCTCGGCGGGCTCGCCGAAGCGGCCGGCCGGTGTCCGATCGGTCAACCGATCGTAGAGCTCGTCGTACTCCTGAACGGGCGCCGTGAGGTCGGTGTCGACGTAGCCGGGCGCGACGGCGTTTACACGCACCTCGGGTGCCCAGTCGAGCGCCGCGCTCTTCGTGAACCCGACGAGTCCGTGCTTCGAGGCGACGTAGCCGTGCTGGCGCTTGATTCCGACCACGCCGGCCGTGCTCGCGACGTTGACGACGGCGCCGCCTCCCTCGAGCAGGGCGTCACCGGCCGCGCTCGTGCAGGTGACCGCGCCCTGGAGGTTCACCTCGGCGACCCGCCGAAACTCGTCGGGATCGAGCGTCTCCGGGCGCCCCATCGCCGAGACGGGGTTGATCCCCGCATTGTTGACGAGGATGTCGATCCCGCCGAGGTCGGCGACGGCGCGATCCACCAACGTCTTCACCGCCGCGTCGTCCGTCACGTCCGTCGGGCAGGCCAGCGAGTCGGCGCCGCGCTCGCGAACGGCTGCGACCGCGTCCGCGACGTCTGCGTCGGTGCGCGAGACTGGCACGACGTCCGCCCCCGCGGCCGCCAGCGACTCGGCGATGGCGCGGCCGATCCCACGTGTGCCGCCGGTGACGACGGCGACCTGACCGGAGAGTTCCGGGCCCACGCATCGGCCGTCGCCGTCGGTTGCCCCCTCCTCGCCCGTCGCTTCCGTGCCGTTCGTTCCGTCCTCCTCGTTCATCGCTGGCTCCTCGCATTTCGCGCCCATCGGCCCGTTCGCTGGTCGTCCATCACAGTTCGAGTCGTGTGTCGGCTGGGACAAAGCGTCTTTCGTCGAATCGGCCGGAGCCGCCGGCTGGAACTGCCTGCTCAGGGTCGCTGGACTGGAACTTCCTGATCGGGACCGCTGGACTGGAATCGCCAGCGTCGGATCGCCGGGCCGGAACCGTCGGGTGAGCGGCCGCTCGCGCCCGTCGATTTCGACGGAATCGGGGTCAACCTTCAAGAGTCGGCCCCACAATCCCACAGGCAATGGACAGACAGATCGTGACACCGCCGGGCCTGGCGGAGCCCCATGGGTTCAACCACGGCTTCCTCGTCGACGGCGGGAAGACGCTCTTCCTCGCGGGGCAGGACGCCTCCGGCCCCGACGGCGACATCGTCGCCCCCGGCGACCTCGTCGGTCAGTTCGATCGGGTGATGGCGAACCTGGCCGCGGTCGTCGAGGAGGCCGGCGGGTCGAGCGACGACATCGTGAAGCTGAACGTCTACGTCGCCGATCGCGACCGGTACCGCGAGCACCTCGCCGAGGTTGGTGATATCTTCACCGACTACGTCGAGGAGTATCCGGCGATGGCGCTGTTCGAGGTGAGCGGCTTCTACCAGGACGAGGCGCTGATCGAGATGGAGGGCTTCGCCGTGATCGACGACGCCGACGACGGCGGGCCTGACGCGACCGCTGCCGAGTCGTCGAGGTCGCCATGATCGAACGGTTTACCATAGACGAACGCCACGAGGCCCAGCGCGAGCGCGTCCGGGATTTCTGCGAGCGCGAGGTCGACCCCCGCGTCGACGAACTCGAAGCGGCGGGTGAGTTTCCGGAGGCTCTCGTCAGACGGCTCGGCGAAGAAGATTTCGTCGGTGTTCCATACCCCACCGACGTCGGCGGCGCGGACCGGGACTTCCGGTCGTTCGCGATCACGGTCGAGGAACTGGCCCGCTCGTGGAAGCTGCTCGCGGGTGCGGTCAACATCGCTTGCGGCCTCGTCGGCTACCCGCTCGCGACGTTCGGCGACGACCGAAAGCGCGAAGAGTGGCTCGGGAACGTCTGCTCCGGCGACTGGATCCCGGCGTTCGCGCTCACCGAACCCGAGGCGGGAAGCGACGCTGCGGCGCTCGAAACCACCGCCCGGCTCGAGGGTGACGAGTGGGTCATCGACGGCCACAAGTGGTGGACCACGCACGGCGCCGTCGCCGACCTCCTCCTGATCGTCGCACGAACGAGTGATCCGGCCGACAAACAGGGGGCCGATCCGACCGATGGAGCGGCGGACGACGGTGCGACGGACGACGCGGCGGGTGGCGGCGCTCGCCACGACGGGATCAGCATCATCGGCGTCCCGCGCCCCCACGAGCGAGACGGGATCGAGGTCGTCCGGAACATTCCGTGCATGGAGGGCGACGTGGCCGTCGAGAGCGAACTCCGCTTCGACGGTCTTCGGGTCCCGGCCGACAACCTCGTCGGCGAAGCGGGCCGCGGCTTTCGCTACATCATGGAAGGGCTCGACATCGGCCGGCTCGGCACGGCGGCCCAGGGCGTCGGCATCGCCCAGGGCGCGTTCGCCGCCAGCCGCGACTTCGCCGACGACCGCGAGCAGTTCGGCCAGCCCATCCGCGAGTTTCAGGGCGTGAGTTTCTCGCTCGCGGACATGGCGGCTCGAACCGAGGCGGCTCGCCTCCTTACGCTCGCCGCAGCCGACCGTCGAGATCGCGGCGAGCGGATCACCCAGGACGCGGCGATGGCCAAGACGTTCGCGACCGACGCCGCGATGGAGATCGCGACCGACGCCGTCCAGGTCCACGGCGCTCGCGGCTACTCGACCGACTACCCCGTCGAGCGCTACATGCGCGAGGCGAAGGGGACCCAAATATACGACGGAACCAACGAGATCAACCGCCTCGTCGTCGCCAACCGTCTCTACGAGTGATGGAGGTCACCCACTCATGACGACCGACATCGCATCGCCGCTGTATTACGAGGATCTCGCCGTCGGCGACGAGTGGGACGTCGGCACTGTCACGATCACCGAGGACGAACTCCTCGAATTCGCCGAGCGCTACGACCCCCAGGCGTTCCACGTCGACGAAGCCGCCGCCGAACGCCACTTCGACGGCCTCATCGCGAGCGGCTGGCACACCGCCGCGGCCTGCATGCGACCGTTCGTCGAGACCGTCCTCGCGGACGTGGCCGTCGTCGCCGCCGCGGGCGTCGACGACCTCCGCTGGCACGAACCGGTTCGGCCCGACGACGCACTCGCCGTCGAGATATCGGTCGTCGAAAAGGCACCCTGGAGCGACGATCGCGGCCAGGTTTCCTTCCGTCTCCGTGCGACGAACGACGCCGGCGACCCGGTCCACACCCGGACCGACCTCGTGATCGTCGAACGACGCGGGACGGCGTGATCAGTCGGCGTCGACGCGTTCGGCGCCGTCGGTGGCGTCGGACACGCCGGCTCCGCCCTCGACGTACGCCACGAAGTTCTCGAAGAGTTGCTTGGCTCCGGCGGCTCGCCGGGCGTTCTCGTCGGTGATGCCGGCGAGGACGCGCTCGCGACGGTCGTCGTCCAGCTCCTTCTCCATCGTCAGATCGCGGGCGCTCTGGGCGTCGTACTCTGGATGGAACTGGACGCCGAAGACGCGATCGCGGCGGAAGGCGTGGTTCGAGTACTCGTTCCTGGCAAGTTCGATCGCCTTCGGGGGGAGGTCGACGACCGCGTCAGAGTGGGTCGTAAAGGCAAGGAACGTCTCGTCGATGCCCGCTAGCAGGACCGACTCGTCGGTCGTCCGGTCGATCTCGTGGTAGCCGATCTCGTAGACGCCCATATCGGCGACCTCGCCGCCGAGTACGTCGGCGAGTAACTGGTGACCCCAGCAGACGCCGAGGCAGGGAACCCCGCGGTCGATCGCGCCCTCGACCCACGCCTTCGTCGCCTCGATCCAGTCTTCGTCCCAGTAGACCGACGATCGCGACCCGGTGACGACCACGCCGTCGACGTCGTAGTCCGTCGGCAGCGACCCAGCCGTCACGTCGAATTCGGCGAGCGAGGCCGACAGCTCGCGGCGGTAGTTCCGTGGGACGTTCTCGTCTCCGTGGCTGGCATCGAGCAAGGCGAGTCGCGGTCGGCGCATTCGAGTCGTGTTTGGGTTGCCGGCTCAATATGCGTTGTGCCGGCCCCCTGATCGTCGCCAATCGTCTCTGGGAACCGGCTTCGCTGTGTCTCACTGTTTCGTCAGGGCGTCCCGTCCATGCCCGTCTCCAGCGCATATCGACCGCGTTCGTCGCGCCGGAATCGGGTCTCCGTCCGTCGCCACCGTCGTGGCTGTGAAGCGTTCCCCGCGTCCTCGTCGGGGACCACAACGTCGGCCACGGCCGGCCCGGATACGGCAAGTTCACCGGTTCCCGCACCCGCCACGACGGTCCCGTCGTCGACCAGCCGGGCGTCGACGTCGAGGAACGGGCGGCCGATCACCTCTGGGTGGGAACTCGCGTGCTGGTCGTGTGTGGATTCGGGCGTCCCACGGTCGCTCGCGAGCGCGTTCGGACAGCCCAGCCAGCCGAACGATCGGTCGACGGTCCCGGCGCACGCGTCGAGTGAGTCGAGGAGTTCGCCGTCGGTTCGCCCCGAGACGACTGCTCGATCGACGGCGGAAAGTGCCGCAGCGCCGCCGTCACTCGCGAGGATCGACCGATACTCGTCCGCCGTTCCGACGAGGTGGGTCGCTCCGTGGGCCGCGATCGCTTTCGCCGCGTCGGCTGGGTCGAACGCCCGATCGAGAGCGAGTCGACCGCCCGCGTAGAGGATCGGCAATGCGACGGCGAGGAGCCCGTCCGGTCGTGAGAGCGGCCGAAGGAGGACCGTCCGATCGGTCGGTCCGAGCCCCCACGTCAGGACCGCCGCGAGACAGTTCGCCTCGACCGTTTCGGACGAGTACGTGGCGATCGGCGCGCCGTCGCTCCCGTTGAGGGCCAGCAGTGGGGTCGCTTCGCCGTCTTCACCCCGACTCGGGCCGTCTGCGGGTGGCGTCGAATGGTTGGGTGGGTCGGCGGCAGTGTCGGTTGGCCCCTCGTCCGTGCCGACGGTCGTGTCGGCCCCGCCACCGTCGGCGTCGAAGAGCGATTCGAGCGCGACCGTCCGGGCGCCATCGACGCTTCGGACGAGGTCGCGCTGGGCGGATTCGGCGAGCACGATTGCCGGCTCGAGCAGCGAGAGCGGCGTCTCCACGCTGACTGGGGTCAGTCGGTGCGAGATCGGGGCGAACGTGGCCCCGAGGCGCCGACAGGCGAAGAGGAGTGCGACGCCGGTGATTCGGTTGCGCGAGAGGAGTGCGACGGTCTCGCCGGCCTCGACGCCCTGGGTTGCCAGCGCGTCGGCGAGCCACGACGACAGGGTGGCGAGTTCGACGTAGGTCAGGCGATCGTCGTCGATGGTCCCCGCCGGGGCGAACCGGTCGGTCTCGGCGACGTCGACGATCGCGGTTCGGTCGCCCCACCGGGCGGCCCGCGCGTCGATGGACACGCTGGGATTCACGACGGCGGTCCCCGTCAAACCGGCGGGCCGGATTCGCCGGGACGGATCTGGCGTGGTGCTTCGATACCGCCCACGCTATTCGTCGTCTGTCTGGTCCGCCAGAAACCCGAGCAGGTGATCGTTGACCGCCCGCGACCGTTCGATCTGTGGCAGGTGGTCGCTGCCGTCGATCGATCGCAATTCGCCACGGGGGAGCGACTCGGCGAGGCGGCGACCGGCGTCGTGGGGGACGACCGAGTCTGCGGTGCCGTGGACGACGAGCGTCGGCGTCGTCAGTTCGTAGCCCCACGCCGTCGCGTCGAACCCGGAGGCGGCGTCGAGCTGGGCGCGCGTGGACGCCGGATCGGCGTCACCGTCTGCGCGCCACTCGGCGATGCCGTCGACGACGTCCGGCTGGTCGGCCCGGAAGGACGACGAGAGGAGCGATTCGGTCGACGCCCGGAGGGCGGCTCGATCCCGGTCGACGACGAGTGCGTCACGATCGACCGCCTCCGTCCGTGCGGGCGTCCCGATCACCGTGAGCGTCTCGATCCGTGTCGAGTCGCGGGCGGCCTGCAGCGCGATCACGCCGCCGAGGCCGGCTCCGACGACGTGTGCGTTGCGGGCGTCGAGCGCCTGGAGGATCGCCTCGAGATCGTCCACGAGCGTCTCGAGTTCGTAGGGCCCGTCGGGGGCGTCGGAGCGGCCCGTCCCCCGGAGGTCCCAGACCACGCTCCGGTAGGGGCCCGCGACGGCCCGGTGTTGCCACCCCCAGGACCAGCCGCCGAAGCCCGCTTCGTTCACGAAGACGACCGGCGTCCCCGCTCCGTCGACCTCGTAGTGCAGCGAGACGCCGTCGTTCGAAACCGTCGGCATGCGTGGCCCGACGCGCTCGGCTCACAGGATCCTTTCGATGTCGTGTGCCGTCTCCCGTCAGCTACTGTCCGATCCCACACCTGAGCGCACTGTCGCTCGCCCGCCGACTCATACCTGGTCCCACACCTGGGCGCGTGGGGTATCGCACCCGTCACAGACCACGGCCCGGTTGCCCTTGTAGGGTTTCAGGACGAGCGTTCCGTCCTCGCAACTCGGACACGAATGTCCGCGTAACCGCCACAGTATCGCGTCTCCGTCGGATTCTGCCTTCGCCATACCATCTCCGGTCGCCGGGTCCACGCATACCGATTCGGCCTGTGTATGCAACCCGTACCGCTCGGAATCGGGACACCTTTCCGCCGCGTCCGCGACCGAGTCGGTATGCGCCAGTTCGTCTGTCTCGCCCACGAGGTGCCGACGACGCCGTCGTTCTCGCTCGACGACCTCGCGGGCGGCGCCGGTCGCTTGGACGCCCTCTGCAGATCGTTGACGGCCGCCCTCCTGCGCTCGCACGGCATCCGCGAAGATGTCCGCGTCCACCTCGTCCTGCAGGACGAACTCACGATCTCCGTCGACGGGCGCGAGGTCCGCCGGCTGAACCCCGACGAGCGCTCGACGGCCGCCCGCATCAGGACGGCCCTCGAACACCGCGACGAGGCCATCGGCGCGCTCCCGGCCGAACCGAGCCCCGGCTTCGAGGTGTATCGGCGCGGCTTCGCGGCGACACTCGACGAGCTCGCCGACGAGGCGACGATCGTCCACCTTCACGAGGACGGCGACCCGCTGGTCGTGGGCCCGCTCCCCGAGGAACCGGCGTTCGTCCTCTCCGATCACGGCGACTTCACCGACGCCGAACGCGAGACGCTCGCCGAGTACACCGATCGCCGCGTTCGTCTGGGTCCGCACGCGCTGCACGCCGACCAGGCGATCACCGTCGCTCACCACGCGCTCGACACGGACGGCTACGAGCGATTCTGAGCCACCTGCGTTCTGCGACCATTACTTCTGCGCCGCGCCGGAAGCTGTGATCTCTGTCGTCTGCGCTACAGGAGAACCCGCGCCCACAGGGTTCTGGGCCACACTGGAACCTGCGACTCGCTCGATCCTGGGTTCGGGGGTGGTGACCTCCACTGTCGTTCGAATCTCTCGACAACTCCTGCGAATCACATCGAATGGGCTCTCGAGAATCGTCTCAATCGGCCGAGAGCGACGATTCGGATCTCGCGTCTGGAATCCATCGGCGGACGAGCGGTATCGATCGGCCGAGCGAGTCTTCGAGGACGTCGACAACGACGACGTCGTCGGGTTCGAAGCCGCCGGCGATGCCGACCACGACGAGTGAGCACAGTCCCGTGCCCACGAGGAACGGAAGGATGGTGACCGGCGTAATGGTGAGCCACCCGGCCGCGAGCGCCGTCACTGGGAGTATCGTTGCTGGAAGGACGAGGTACGTCCGTGTCGCCTCCGGCGAGAACGGCGTGATGTCGTACTGAACGGCGAGGACGGCGCAGATGACGGCGTGGACGGCGACGAGCGAGGTGACCGAGGCGACGCTGGCGCCCAGGATGCCAAAGCGTGGGATCAGGGCGAGATTGACGAGCACGTTCAACAGGAGGCCGATGCCGTTCCCGATAGCGATCCAGCTGGTCGACCCGAACGCGGAGAGTGTCTCCCGGTCACGGCCGGCGGCCGCGGAGACGAAGAACCCGGTCGCGAGGATCGGGAGGACGACCGCCGCGTCGGTGTACGCCGGGCCGAAGACGAGTGCGAGGACGTCCGCCGGAAACACCGCGAGCAGGACGAACGCGGGGAAGGTGACGACGTAAACCCACTTCGTCGTCGTCGCGTAGATGTCGTCGACGGCGTCGCGTTCGCCGTCGGCGTCGAGTCTGGAGGCAATGGGAAGGTAGAGAAAACCGAAGGCGGTGAGGACGACGAGCAGGCCGGATGCCAGCGGGTAGGCGGCGCTGTAGAGTCCCACTTCGGCGGAACTCCGGAAGTAGCCCAGCATGATGGTGTCCGTCTGGGTGAGGAGCGTCCCAACCATCGTCGCGACCACAAGCGGCGCGGAAAACGTGACCAGCTCGCGGACGTGGGTGCGGACGGGGCCGCGCAGCGCCACGAGCCGGGAGAGAAAGAGGTGGGCGACGACGACCGTCACGACTGCCGCCAGCAGGTAGGCGACGCCCGCGGCGACGATGCCCCACCCGAGGACGAGCAAGAACGCGATCAGCCCGGTTCGCAGCGCCGGGTCGAGGAGATCCCTGATGACGGTCCGGTAGACGGTGTTCTCGAACCCTCTGATGGCGGCGACGGCGATCTGAAACCCGACGACGACCGGCAACGCGATCGCGAGGACGCGAAGGAAGGGGACCGCCGCGTCGGTCTCGAACAGGCGCACGGCGAACCCCTCCGCGCCGACGAACAGGAACGCCGCGAGCGCGAGCGCGAGTGTCTCCGCGACGAGCAGGCCACTCACCCAGACGCCCCGCCGGTCCGCGGGGTCCGTGTACCGCGGGACGAATCGGGAGACACCCTGGGTGCAGCCGGCGATGGCGAACGTCGCCGCGAACGTCAAGAGTGCGAGACCGATACTCACCTCACCGTAGGCGTCGGGCGAGAGCAGTCGTCCGATCACGACCCGCTCGCCGAGTTTCGCCACCGAGCCGACGATTCCACCGGCGACGACGAGCGCAGCACTCGAGAGAAGCGCCGAGAGTTCCCGCGCCCGATCGGCCATCAGATGTACCCGAGGTTTTCGAGGCGGGCGGTCACCTCGCTGTCCGCGTTGCCGCTGTCGGCTTCACTGTCCGGTCCTTCCCCGTCATCGTCGCCTGCCCGGGCACCCACGGGCGGCCCATCGCGAGCGTCCGCGTACCGCGACCGTTCGACGGGGCCGGCGACCACCGAATCGGGGACGGAGCCGGTCATCTGCTCGGGAACCGGCCGGTCGAGCAGCGCCATCGCGATGGGGGCGACGTCGGTGATCGACAGGCGTTCCGGTCCGGCCTCCCTCGCTCCGTCCCGCCCTCCCGCCTCTTCCCGCTCGTTCGAGACGTCGGGGCCCGCGGCGACGAACGCGCCCTCGAGTTTGTGGTCGAAGACGTCGGTTCGCGCCGTTTCGATGCCGTACAGACCCGTCTTGACCGTGTTGTTCATCTCACGCGGGCGGAAGAGCACGTCAGGCGCCTTCCCGAGGTGAGGGCCGTCGTAGCGCTCCTCGCGCCGACAGACGAAATCGAACGCCGGCTTCCCGTCGGGCGTCTCGAGGTTCGAGAGGAGCGCGATGATCTCGTCGCGAACGGTCTCGTACGCCGACTGCGGGACGACGCCCGCGGGTTCTCGACCCTCGAGGTTGATCCGGACCCCCATCCGGGTCGCGCTGGCGCAGTAGGCCTGCGACCGGCGCCAGTCGACAGCCTCGCCGGTGTTCTGGACGACCGAATCGGGCACGAGGTCGAGGAGAACCCCGTCGAGCCCGATCCGCTCGGCCGCGCCGTACACCGTCGCGGGGTCGAGCCCGACCCGTTCCGCGCCGCGTCGGGTGATCGTGAACGCCCGTTCGAGCGGGCTGGCCCCGTTCGATCCCGTGCGATCGGCTGCGGTCGCGAGTGACGGCTTCGCGTCCGAGAGCGACGGCCCGTCGTCGCCGTTGCCCTCGTCGACCGTGACGAAGCCGTGCCGGCGGAGCACCTCGTTGACGTAGATCACGTGGCCGGTGACGGGGCCGATTCCGTGGTCCGAACAGCAGAGCACGTTGACGTCGTCGCCGACGGCGTCGCGGACGTCTCCGACCAGTCGGTCGGCGGCTTCGTACACCTCCCGGAAGCGAGCTTCCTCGTCGAAGTTGTGGAACACCGCGTCGGTCTTCTGGACCTGTATCCACGCCAGCTCCCACTCCTCGCGCTCGAGCAGTGCGAGGGCGGCCCGCCGCCGCAGGTCGAGCAATTCGAGATAGCCCGCGAACTTTGCTTCGGGGTCGTCGCTGAGTTCGCCCCGCGAGTAGATTCGATAGGGCTCTCCGAGCTCCGCCTCGAGTTCGTCCCGGATCCCCTTCGGGTGGCCGGGATCGTCCTCGGACGCGAGGTAGCCCGGGAGCAGGACGCCCTCGATCGGCCCGGCGGGATGGGTGACAGGGACGTTCATCACCACCGAGGGACGGTCGTCGCGCGAGAGGTAGTCCCAGATCGCGGCCGGGCCCACGTCCGCTCGCGAGACGACGGTCCCCTCGTCGGGGTAGCCGTCGATGTCGAAGAAGCCGTAGACGCCGTGGTGACTCGGATCGCAGCCGGTGTACAGCGACGGCCAGGCGCTGCCGGTCCAGGGCGGGTGGGTCGATTCGAGCGGCGCCTCGACGCCTTCCTCGCGCATGGCGGCGAAGTTCGGCAGGGAGTCCGCGAATCGGTCGAGGTACCGGAAGTCGAGTGCGTCGAACCCGAGCACGACCGTCTTCGTCATGCCGCCCTCCGCGGGGAGGCGTCGGTCGGACGGCGCGCAATCGCCGGGAAAAGCCCTCCGTCCGTCTCTCTCGAACGTCTCATACCCCTGAAAAAGTCCGTTTCACGCCTTTGTTATCGAGCTGGTTCGGTCCGTCGGGACGAGGCAACGTTCACGTATTCGAACCGGTGGTTCCGGCCAGGTGACCGGCTAGGCGTCGAGTCCGTCCACAGGTCGTCGCCCGGTCCGCCGAGGCGTACAACGCAATAATTATACGCGGCCGTCGCAACATTTCACCTGCGGGCCGGTGGGGTAGCTTGGTATCCTTCGGCCTTCGGGTGGCCGTAACCGCGATTCGAATTCGCGCCGGCCCACTTCTCCCGCATTTCGAACCGACGAGCGATGTTAGGGTATTGAATCCTTCCACTGCCAAATTATAAACCAATCCGTGCCGATATATTGGTTGCATGGCAGAAAAATGGTTTCGAGTACCGGTCGTTGAAATTGATGGTCCTGAAGACTTCAGGGGGGATGCGCCAAAATACCATGAAGAAGTAAATGGGTACAATTCTACAAGAATTTCAGAAGATGAATATCTCGTTAAGTTCCAAGGTGATCCAGATGTTCTTCAGTCCATTTTAGAGAAACCAGACACTGAAAGTGTTGATTATATAACTGCCCAAATAATCCAATATGAGAATGAATCTAACCAGGAAAATGACTTTAGTCCAATTCCCGATCCCCAAGGCGATACACCATCAGACAGACTTGAAGATTTCATAGAGAAACTAAATGAAGGACTGACTCTGGGAGGCGATGGTGTTAAGATTGCACAACCAGTAATTTTCACAGGCAGTAACATACTGTTTGACCAACCAATTCACTTCAGTACCATCGGTGATCTAAGAACATATCCTAGATACCTTTTTGATCTAATATTGAGGTCGAAAACCTCCACAGTGTCTACTGATTTCCTAAGCTATTGGAATTTCACTAAGGATTTCCTATCTTTCTCTCTTGGCGAAAGTGATGTTTTTGACAGGCTTACAAACCCTGATACAGCCGGGCAACCCGACAACTTTGCTTTTGCTGGAATCGTACATGATTTTAGAAGCCTTATCGATTATGTGTTGGTGGAACAGCGAATCCAGGGTGTTGATAGACCAACCCAGCAATTCGTGAAAAACATCACTGGCTTAGGAGCCACTTCGCCTGAATCTGCTTTTAGAATCGCTGGGCCTACCTCGTTGGCCATTTTGGATGGATTAGTTAAGCGAAGATGCCCTAACTTAGACCAAGAGGGAAACGTAAATTCAGGTCAAATTGAGGCTACGTGGCGACCTGGTTCTCCAGATCGGAGCGGATTAACATATCATGATAGGCTCCAGCATTGGAAGGAGCACGTTGCTACTGACACCACAAATGATTCATTATCTATAATAAATGATTTAAATAGGTATTCTCTATCTGAGTTGCAACTGTTGGCGGGAGTGATGGGAAATACTTCAATTTTGGACCGTGAGCGGGACTCTACACAGAATTTTTTGGCGGTGATGTCTGAGCAAAGGAATTTCAACATACATGGTAACGGGAGTGGGGCAATTATTGGTGTTCTTGGGTTAACCCTGTGCTGTTTAGTGATATGGGATATGATTGATGAACAGGACTACTATGTTCTCCGGGAAGATTGGCTAAAAAACATGGAAAACTGAGTTCTTCCCACCATTTGTACGTTGAGACCCTCTCGACGATGACTGTCCAGTTCGATGTCGTGACCGAGGCCGTAACCAGAAGAGAATAACTAACCGGACTTCACAAGTGAGAGTTGCTGGGAATACTCTGCAGAAAAATTATTTTTATAGGGAATCTATTTGGCTGTCATGGAAGAATACGCGATTCCGTTTATACTGGCTATAATACCTGCGACGTATCTTCATGAGGGTGCTCATTGGGTCGTAGGGAAATTAGCGAATGCAAATCCAAAGGTAAGTTTCAGACTTTGGGTGATTCCTAACGGTGTATTTTTTAGAAACATTGAGTCAGTGGACGAAGAGGTCATTCGCTTTTCTGGGATAGCACCATTTGTTTGGTTGCCCTTTGGAATCTTCTCGGCATTGCTTTTCTTAGTGGAGAGTTCTCCCTCTCTTCTCTTCCTATCCCTGACGTTTCTCTATACGATAGCTATGGCTTCTGAATCCGATGCAACCGCGTTTAGGGAACCAGAGTTATTCAGAGAGAATGTTTTGAACGAGGATATCTCTCGTGAGCCTCTTTTGATTCCAACTTGGATGTTTCCAGAGTGGATCCCACGTATGTGAAATTGTGAGACAAAATAATCGAAACAGCAACCGAGTCATTTCAGGCCGCCTACTCTAGCAACCCTGCTTCCTCCTTCCACCGTTCCGTAAACTCCAGCATCCCCATCGCGGCGATACAGTCCGGACAGCAGTACCGAACCGAGTGGGCGTAGTCCGCCGAGAAGATCTCCGGCGGCTCGACGTCCACCCGAAAGAGCCGCGGCGGTGCCACGTCCCGGTCACACCGATAGCACTCCCGATCGCGAGCCACATCGCCAGCTCCGCCGCGCTCTCGCTCGACGGATTTCATCCGAGCACCTCGCGATTCGAAGGTCTGAACCGAGCGAAGTGACTCGGCCCCCAATCCCCGTAAACGAAGCTCTGCGACGGATAGCGATACGACTCTCTAGGCAATGGGCGTGCGAGACCTTTTTGTCTCGATGGTGTCTTCCGGAACATGGCAACCAAATCGCGATGCGGTTTGGAAGCCACGCGTCTCGGGTGCCTCACCACCCGGGACATTTCTCAGCGCTGTCCCCTGCGACGGATGGAGACGCTGGCTTCCAGCGTGGGCTACGTGCTACTGTATATTATACTTACTGGACAGGGTGGGAATTTAGAAACAAGCGCCAAACCACTCCGTCATTTTGGATCTTATGAACAATCGTGGTAGCCACTCAGGATAATACGAAGAACGGTCGCAGATAATTTGGCTCGTCCGTGGTCAGGAGCGTGCCGTCTCTCCCAATCGAACCCACTCGACGAACGGACTGGCCTTATTCGACGAGCTGGATGAGGTTCCCGTTCGAGGTCACGTGGAGGTCTCGACCGAGCGTGTAGCCCTCGTCCTGGCAGAGGTCGACGTAGCCGGAGAAGCCGCTCATGTTCTGGTGGGCCGGAATCACGTGCTGGGGCTGGAGCGCATCGAGCATCTGGTAGTGGCCCTCTCGGCACAGGTGGCCGGAGACGTGGATGTCGGAGTAGACGCGCGCGCCCTGCATGCCGAGGAGCTTCTCGGCCTGGTAGCGCTGGCCCTCGTTCGTCGGCTCCGGGATGACGCGGGCGGAGAAGATGACTTTGTCACCCTCGTCCAGGGTGTAGTTCGTCTCACCGCGGGCCATCCGGGTGAGCATCGCGCGCGGCTCGCCCTGGTGGCCGGTGACGACGGGGAGGAAGTTCTCCTTGCCGTCTTCCATAATTCGTTCGAGGGACTGGTCGATCGAGCGTCGGTAGCCGAACATCCCGAGGTCGTCGGGGAAGTCGATGAAGCCGAGACGCTCTGCGGCACCGGAGTACTTCTCCATCGAGCGCCCGAGGAGGACCGGCTGTCGGCCGATGTCCTTGGCGAACTCGACGAGCGAGCTGACGCGGGCGATGTGACTCGAGAACGTCGTCGCGACGATCCCGCCGTCGTAGTCCTCGAGACTGTACATCACGTCTTTCAGGTGCTCGCGCGCGACGCTCTCGGAGGGCGTCCGACCCTGCTTGTTCGCGTTCGTACAGTCTTCGATGTAACAGAGAACACCCTCGCCCTCGCGACCGATCTCGCGGAACCGCTCCATGTCGATCGGGTCGCCGAGGACGGGCGTGTGGTCCATCCGTTTGTCCAGTCCGTAGACGACGGCACCCTCGGGGGTGTGCAGCACCGGGTTGATCGCACCGATGATGGAGTGGGTGACGTTGACGAACTCGAGTTCGACCTGGCCGGTGTCGCCGATCGACATCGACTCGCCGGGGTCCATCGTGACCAGCTCGTTGGCGTCGCCGAACTTCTCTTCGTCGTCGAACTCCTCTTCGACCAGCGCGCTGGTAAACGGCGTCGAGACGACGGGTGCGTCGTAACGGTGGGCCAGTTTCGAGATCGCGCCGATGTGGTCCAGGTGGCCGTGCGTCGGCACGATCGCCTGCACGTCACCTTCGAGGTCGGCCATGACCCGATCGTCCGGGATCGCTCCCATGTCGATCAGATCGAGGCTGTGCATCCCCTCGGTCTGGACGTTGTCGTGGATCAGCACCTTCGACAGGTTCAGCCCCATGTCGAAGATGACGATGTCGGTACCTGCGCGGACGGCAGTCATCTGCCGGCCGACTTCCTCGTAGCCGCCGATTGTTGCAATTTCGATTTCCATGTGTCGATCCGATCAGAGCGGTCAAACGCATGGTATCGCCCAAAGGGGCACGCAGAACGAGGCCTCCCAGCCGACGAACGCCGCGTGTGAGTTCGCCTCCGCAGATCCGCGTCGCAAGATCGTTCGCTACCACGTCGTGGACAGCGCGTATTTCGGTTGCCTGCAAAGACTTGTCCTGCTCGTAAATAGTCACTGGTACGGGCCGAGGCGATCGACGGGGGTGCCACGAGACACCATACCGTGGACGACTGGTGTGCTGACAACGGCCGTGGTGAGGCGAGTCACCTTCCGATTCGTCGCAATCTGCCTCGTGTGGCGAAACGTATTTGTGCGTTCGACGGAACTATCTACGGACGAAGCCCGTCCCGTCTTTCTCTCGCTGCCACGGGGGGTGCGGCTGTGCGCCACTCCGATCATCGTGTGAAACGCCCGCCACTGTTCGTGTCGGGCACTCCATACGGGCCGAGACACCGACTGTGTCCGACTGACGGACGACCCACACCGGGTGCCGTCCGTGACGACACCACCGGTGGGCAGCTAAGCAGGGACGATCGCCGATCTGTGTGCAGCGACCGGGGCCGACCGAGACTGCTGCGCGCTACGGGGTGTTCGGGACGACACAAACCCCGTTCGAAGTGTATACTCACTGAGACAGGAACCCATCCCGACTCGAACCAGATACGCCATGAACGAATCACTCACCACACCGACGGACGCCGATTCGGTATCGATTCCACCGTTTCCGGACGCGGTTACCGGGGGATCGACCGTGCTCGTCGCGGGGACGATGGACCCCTCGACGTATTCACTCGGACTGCGAACGCTGTGTCAGTACGGCCGGCCGGACGACGCCGCACTCGCCGTAACCAGCACCGAAAGCGCAGAGCAGACGACCACGAGCTACGACTCGATCTGTGACGGGGACGGCCCGTCGCTCGGACTCGTCGATACGCAGTCGGAACGGCAGTACCTGTCGTCACTGTACGGGCCGACGCCGACGGTGTTCACCCCGTCGACGGCCGATCTCGAACGCGTCGTCATCGCCCTCTCCGAACTCACCCAGACGGCGATTCCATCCACCGACTCCCGTCACCTCGTCGTCCGCTCCGTCACGCCGTTTCTCGAACACGCGGCCACCGACCGGGTCTGTAACGTGCTCCAGCGGATCGAGGGCGTCCGAACCGGGGACGGAATCGGCTACGTCGGGATCCAGTACACGGAACACGACGAGGAGACGGTCGCGTCGCTCGCGAAGCTGGTCGATGGCATCCTCTGGGTGACTCACGGTTCGGCGGACGAACTCGTGTTCGAGTACCAGTCGGCACGGCGGTTTTCGGGCTCGATTCCGGCGAGGAAGCCCTGACACCCGACGTCGACGATAGTCCAGTGACCCGCTCGGCGCCTGTGACTGCACAGAACCTATCGCAGAGCAGCAGCCACGGCCTCGATCCAGCGTGGCGGGTGCCAGCTCAATTGGAAGCAATCCTCGTCCGTCGCCGCTGCCCGCTGTGGTAAGGTCGCCCGTCGACTCTCCGGATCGCGATTCACCGCCCACCGATGCCGTCGGTTACCACGCCGATCGCCGCAGTGCGTGAGATCCTGCGTCACTGTGCGGCCAGAACCGATGCAGCTAAAAGCGTGGTCGGTGTGGTTTGTTTCATGGGTTTTGGTAGCTACGACGAATCCGAGCAGCAGCAGCCAGAGATGAGTGACGAGGACGAAGATGCTGCCGTTTCCGTCCACGAGAACGATCACGACGGGGAGATGACGGTCGAGACTGGGGCGTCGACCGACGATCTCATCGGGCAACTGCAGGAGATGAAAGAGACGGACGAAGAATAAGGCACGATCGTATCGTCGAACGGTCGTACGTCCACTGGCGCTGATCGACCGGGTGGACGCTTTGTGTTTGGGACGAATCTTACAGGTGTGTCCGACTGACGACCGCGTCCGATCTACGCTCCCGAGTACCTGACCTGATCGGGGCGGATCCGCATGATGACGCGTTCTGTCTGGATCGGGCTGGGATACTCCGCGGTACCAGTGTAGCGCCCGGCGAGTTCGTCGGCGTGCTCGCGGGCGCCGTCGGTCGTGAGTTCGTCTACTTCGCCGGTCACCGAGAGCATCCGGTAGGGGTCGTCAGGGTCGGTCATGCTGACCGACACGCGCGGGTCGGCGCGGACGTTCTTGTCCTTCCGACGGCCGCGTTCGGTGTTGACCAGGAGACGGTTCGCGTCCGCGTCGTAATCGATCCACACCGGCGTCGTGTGCGGGGCGCCGTCCGGCAGGAGCGTCGAGACGTGGGCGAACGTCTGCTTCGTGAACAGGTCGGTCGCGTCGGTGGGGATCTCGGCCATAGCCTCCGTTCGTCCCGGGGGGACAAAATTGCGCCCCTCGAACCCGGTCCAGCTCGCGGTCCGAACTGACGTTCTAACGAGAGGATACACCCAGCGCGCTCTCACCAGACCTGGCTTCCAGCGCGAGCTGCGCCGGCGGCGGCGCCGAATCGGCGCGCGCGTCGACCCGAGCGGACGGCCCACTGTACTCTCTCGTTGCCGGTGGTGTACGGCTCCCCCACGTCGGAACCAGTGCCTGCATAACAAACCGGTCGCTGGAGGCACCCTCGGTAGGGTCACACATGAAGCGACGCACGTATCTGACGACGGCAACGGCAACGACGGCGCTCGCGGTGGCGGGTTGTACGAGCGGCGGTGACGACGATCCCGACAACGACTCCGACGACGAGTTCGGCGAGTTCGACGACGACGAGCCGTCGGAGGCGCCGCCGGACCTCGCGGGCACCTGGGACGACTTCGAATCGCTCGAGGAGTGGACGGCGACCAAGGGGTCGATGGCAGCCGACACCGACCGCTCCGTCACCGGGTCGCAGTCGGTGCGCCTCTCGCCCGATTCGGATGCCAGGGGTCGAATCGTCAAGTCCCTCTCGTCGCCGCTCGACTGCTCCGAGGTCGTCCCCGGCCTCGCCATGGCCTCCGAATCGAGCAACGCCCCCGCGATCCAGCTGTGGGACGAGAACGGACACAAGGCCCAGTATCGCCAGCAGACGGATCCCGAGAATCCCTTCGTCCGGCGCAACTTCGGCCTCTCGAAGATGGGGGGTGAGGTCGACCTCACCCGCATCGGCGAGATTCACATCGTCCACTGGCTCGGCGACGACCACGAGGGAGACCTCTGGATCGACGACCTCTTCTTCGCGCCCCGAAGCGAGAACGGCCAGGTGATGGTCCAGTTCCACGGGGGCTACGAGTCGGAGTACGAGACGGCCTACCCGATCCTGGACGAACACGACATCCCGGCGACGACGTTCGTCGCGACCGGCCGGGTCCGGACCTCGGAAAACGCCGAGGGGAACCGGCTGACGACGGAGCACCTGGACGAGCTCTCGAACGCCGGCTGGACGGTCGGTAGCTACGCGAATCGGGGCCTCCGTATGCTCGACTTCGACCCCGAGGACCGCGAGGCCGAGGTTCGCGACGCGGCCGCGTGGCTCGAAGACAACGGGTACGGGGACGGCGCCCGCTTCTTCGCGTTCCCCGGCGGCCAGTTCGACGAGGTCACCTACGATGCCGTCGCCGACCAGCACGACCTCGCGTTCGCCGGCCGATTCCCGGCGCAGGGCTACGCCGCGAACCCACACCTCTGTACGCGCGTGGCGAATCCCGATCCGGAGACGGCAGGAAATCTGGTCGAGTGGACCGCCGAAGTGGGCGGGATCACCTCGATCGCGTTCACGCACGTCGACGACAGCGTCGCATCCACGGTCGAGGCTCTCGCATCGTCGATCGCTGAACAGCAGGAGGCCGGCGATCTGTCGCTGATCTCGCCGGCGCAGTTAGCCGACGAGTACGTCTTCTAACTCCGGAGACGGCAGGAATCTGATCGAGTGCAATCCTCGTCAGCTACTCGGTGACGGTCACGTCGAACTCGTCGCGTGCGACTGCCAGCCGGTAGGTCGGGACGGTTCGGTACTCGACCGTAACGACGCCGAGGCGCTTGAGCCGGGAGAGTCCGGATCTGACCTCGTCCACGTCGGGGTCGGCGTCACCCGTCTCGCGGACGGCCTGGAGCACGGACACGACGCTCGCCGACCGTTCGTCGGGGCCGGGGACGACCGAGAGGATCGTCTCCTGGAGCGGCGTGACGCTCACCTTCGACGGCGCGGCGTCGTCGTCCGGATCGCTCTCGATACCCGGCTCGACGTCGACGAGGTCGGCCGCCTCTGGCGTGGCCCTGATGAGGCTGTTGTCGTCGCGGTAGTAGTACTCCGAGAGCTCGGTTTCGAGATACTGGTGGACCTCACTGCCGCTCTCCAGTTCCCATCGATCCTGTAGCTCGCTGTTCTTGGTCGGCTGGAACTGGACCACGTCGGCGAGGCGTTCGCGTGCCTCCTCGGAGAGACTCATTACCCGGGGCTACGGGGATTCGGTACTTTTGCGTTGCGACATTTTCCACCGTTCGTGTGCGACCATCTGACGCAGGGCCGTTCTCACTCGGCTGCGGACGGCGTCGATACGTTCTCTTCGAGGGTTTCCTCGACTTGCGTCGCGACGAGTGCGGCACCGACGAGGGCGAGCCCGGCGGCGAAGACGAACGGGATGGCGAAGTCGATGCCGACGAGAAAACCCGAGATGAGCGGTCCGAGGGCGATCCCGAATCCGAACGCCATCGTCAGCACGGAGAGGGTCGTCCCCGACTCGCCTTCGGGGGCCAGGTCGCCCGCCAGCGCGAGTGACGGGGCGAACACCATCGCGCCGGCGACCCCCTGTCCGAGGCGGGCGGCGAACATCGCCAGCGACGTCTGCACGAACCCCTGGACCAGGGTCGTCGGGAGCAAGATGACCATCCCCCAGAGGATGAACGGCCGGCGGCCGAACCGGTCGCTCGCCCGGCCGATCGGCGTCTGGAGGAAGATCTGGGCGATGACGAACGCCGAGAACTGCAGGCCGAACCAGGTCGAGGCCTGATCGAGCCGGGCGTTGACGGTGTTCTGCAGCGTCGCGAAGATGGAGATGGCGATCATCATGAACAGCGTGGCGATCCCGAGCGTGATCACGGGATTCAACACGTTGTCTCCTCGCGGGTCGGTGAACGGGACCGACGGCGTGCCACCGGCTTGCCGCTTCGTCCCCTCCGGATCGGTGATCAACGTGGCCACCATCGCGAGGCTCACGAGCGCCGTCAGCGTCGCGATCAGGAACGTCGCCTCGAACCCGCTGACCGACACCGTCGAGCCACCCAGTGCGAGATCGTACGGACCCCCGGCGACCACGGCCCCGGCGGCGACCGGCCCGGCGCCGAAGCCGACGAGCCGAAACGTGTTGTAGACGCCCATGTTCCCGCCGCGGTCGCCGGCCGTCGCGAGCTCGTTGACCAGCGCGACCGACGTCGGGACGATGAACGCGATACTTACGCCCTGCAACGCGCGGAGCACGACGAGCGAGAGGTACGACCCCGCGAACAGGTAGAGGAAGTTGGTCGTCGCCAGGCCGCCCAGACCGAGCAGGATGAAGCGCTTTCGCGCCCCGCGACTGTCGGACAACCGCCCCGTAAACGGCTGGAAGAGGCTGTTGAGGAGCCCGTACAGCGAGAGGACGATCCCGATGATCATCGCCTCTTCGAGGCCGAACGTCCGCCCGCCCACGACGTCGCTCGCCACGTACAGCGGGATCACGATGATCAGAAAGGAGTTCCCGATGCCGTCCGCGAGCCGGGCGAACGCGAGCGCGAAGACCCGACGATCCACGGTGAACGCCGCGCGGATCGACTGGAGAACCGACCGGAGCATTCGTGTCCCCTTCGGTAGCGACGTCAATGATGATTCCGAACCGCAACTCGATCACCTCCTCGATCGTCACCTGTCCGCTCCGGTGACTCTCCGCCCGACGGCGACATCCGTTCAAGACCCTCCTCGCTGAATCGGTCTGTATGGGCGCAATCACACTGAACGAACTCACTGACCGTCTCGCCACGCTTTCGTACCCGGTCTCACTGGAGACCGTCGACCGTAAACTCGGCGACACGACGCTCCAGCTCGCGGACGGCGAAACGACGATCGGTGAGACGCTGGAACTCGTCGGCACGGATCGATTCGACAGCGAGAACGAACTCGAATCCGAACTCTTCGGTGCGCTCCCGCGAAACGCCGTCGGCGAACCGTATCAGTCGGAAGGCGAGGGTTAGCGGAATCGCCACTTCGGGGTTCCCACCTCGCCTGCGCCTCGGCTGCATGCTGCGTCAGCGGTCTCAGTCTGGCTGTCACCGAGTGCCTCCCGAATTGATCGTGGACTGTTGCGCGCAAGCGGCGGCCCGCCGGCTCTCGTGGCGGTCGGGTCTCGGACGCTTCCCCACGGCCACCGACAGGGTCGAAAACCGCCTGAGACCGTCCAATTCCGCACGCTGAACGGGTGTGCTGTGCGCGGGAACCGACAGCCCAAACACGTCGCTTAAGTCCCTCGACGCGCCAGTTTCAGGACACCAATGGAGTTCTGCGACGAGTGCGGCTCGATGATGAAAGCCGACGACGGCCTGTGGGTCTGTGGGAGTTGCGACTACTCGAAACCGAAAGGCGATACCGACGAGTACGTCGTCACGGACGATCAGGAGGCCAGTGAGATTATCGAATCGTCCGAGGAAACGTCGCTCCCCGAAACCGACGCCCTGTGTCCCGAGTGTGGGAACGACCGCGCCTACTGGTACCTCCAGCAAACTCGCTCGGCCGACGAATCCGAGACTCGCTTCTTCATCTGTAGCGAGTGCGAGCACAAGTGGCGCGAAGACGACCACTAACGAACTTTTTGCGGCGCGGGTTCGCCAGAGGCGAACCACTTGCGCAAAAACTTCGATGAAAAAGGCCGGCGGCGGAGCCGCCGGGGAACCGCGCTCGCTCCGCTCGCGCGGAGAGTTGCGACCGCGAGGGTGCTCGTGGTGAAACGGCGTGCTTTACGCACCGTCCGAAACCACAACCCGCCACACTCTCTGCCTATTCGTTCGAGCCGCAGGTAGGTGATTCTGCAGCTAGGTATGACCTTGTGTATATGTGGTAATTTGCGACCGGCCGCGACCTCGACGGATACTGATGGGTCGACGGTGTGCTTATTTTCTCTGACGTGCTAGGTGCTACCGGTGATCGTACATGGAAAAGAACGTGGGCGGTACTGATCGAACGATGCGACTCGTCGTTGGGCCGATCCTGGCGCTCATCGGCGTCGCCATCCTCGCTGGCTGGTTGGGCGTCGGCGGCACGCTCGGAACGGCCCTCGGCGTACTCGCAGTGCTCGCTGGGTTGGTACTGCTGTTCACTGGTGTCACGCAACTGTGCGTGGTGAACCGTCTGCTCGGCATCGATACCTACCGCGGTCGGTGACGCGAGCGCTCCAGAACCGAAGAGGCGGATCGTCCTCGAGTTCGCGGTACCGTTACTCGTTTCTCGCGATGGTCAGGTAGCCCGTGTGCCCGACGGGTGCGGTCGAGGGCCGCGAGCCGCGGTCGTCGAAGTCCATCTCGCGCTGGATGGTCTCTCGGGTCCGAATGTCGGCGAGCCCGGCCTCGGTCGCGGCCATCACGACCTCGCGGGTGTCCTCGACGAACGGGCTGTAGACCGCCACGAAGCCGCCTTCGACGAGCAGGTTGGGTGCGTGTTCGACGACTGCTGGTGCGTCACCCGTATCGAGTGTGAGGACGTCGAACGGACGAATCGATTCGTCCCCATCGCTCAGCAGGCTGTCGATCTCGTCGGTCAGGTCGCCCGTTCTGACCTCGACTGCGTCGGCGACGTCGGCGAGTGCCATGTTCTCGCGAGCGACGTCGGCGAATTCGGGGTCGCGTTCGTAGGTGACGACCGATGCGCCGGCTCTGGCCACGAGCGCGGCGAGGACGCCCGTCCCGGTGCCGGCATCGAGGACGCGGTCACCCGTCTGGATGCCCGTCTCCCCGACGATCAGACCGATATCGCGCGGCACCATGGGTGCACCCGTCCGTTCTAGGTGATGAAAGAGGTCTGGGCCGCGCAGTCGGCGGACGCGAAACTCGGTGCCGAGATGCGTCTCGATCGTCTGTCCCGGTTCGACGTCGGTCGGGATCTCGAGCACGCCGAGGTCCGTCCCGAACTCCTCGCCTGGCTCGACGAGGTACTCGCGGTCCTCGTAGACGACGAGGACCGTCACGCGAGGTTCACTCCAGCTGGGCGACGGCCGCCGCCAGGTCGCCGTCGTTCGCTTCGAGGGCGTCGCGAGCCGCCTCCTCACTGGCGCCCGTCCGACTGGCGACGAGTTCGACGTCACCCTGATCGACCGACCCACCGGTCGCGTCCGACGTGGCCTCGTCGGTGGCGCCGCGTGCTCGCTCGTCCGGCGTCCCGATGATCTGGTAGGTCTCCTGGCCCTGGGCGTCCATCTTCGTGACGTCCGGCGATTCGAAGACGAGTTCGTGCTCGTCCGTCCGGATGATCACTTCCTCGGCATCGAGCTCGTCCATGTCGATGCCCATCTGGTTCATCATCTGTTCCATCTTCCGCGGGTCGAGTCCGCCGCCTCCCCCGAACATACTGGGTTCCTTGCCACGCGCGGCAAAAAGACTACCGAAGGAACCCGACACGGTTTCGCCCAGGCGATCGGCGACCCGGTCGTCGGGTCTCGAACGAGTACCGTGACGAGGCCGGCCAGTACGGCGTGGCCACTGTGAGGTCTCCCGATTCCGTCGGGCCCTCAGTCGATCTCCGTGCGTCGGATCTCGACGGCCCCGTCGTCGGTTATCTCGACCGAGAGGCCCCAGCACTCCTCGTCGAAGTCGTAGGTGTCACTCGTCCCGTCCTCCGGGTCGACCGTCACTTCGAAGATGCCACCGTTCACGAGTGCATCGTTGACCGTCTCGACGTCGTCGGCGTCGATGTCGAGTTCCGCTTCCGTCCGATCGCCTGAACAGCGGTCGTCGACGATGATCGACACCGTCCGGGCCTGTCCACGGTTCGCCACCCTGATGGGGGCGCCGTCGCCAGCGTAGCAATCGTGCTGGGTGTCCACCGGTCCCGAGAGCGGGTCGACGTAGCCCACTTCGATCCCGTCGCGGTCGATTACGATTCCGTGGCGCTTACACGACCGCTCGTCCCAGCTCGCCGTCCACTCGTCTTCGGTACCGTCGTCACTACTCACCGTCACTGTCACGTCACCGGTGGTCGGCACCCCGGAGGATTCGACGACGTGCTCGCCCGGATCGAGGTCGTATCGCTCGTCTAATGCGGGGTCGTCTTCCCCGCCGGGCGTGTTGACCGTCACCGCCACCGCAGCCTTCTCTTCGCGGGCGTTCTCGACGGCCAGCGAGACTTCCGGATCGGACGGACAGGACTCGCCGTCGCCCGGCTCGTCGGTCAGGCGGTCGGCCAGGGATTCGGATGCCGGCCCGCACGTCTCACCCGAAACTCCCTCCGTGGGCGGGTCATCGGTCGAGTTCTCCCCCGGATCGTCGGGGTCGTCACCATCGGTGAGACATCCTGCAGCGCCAGCCCCACTCCCCGAAGCGAGCGCTGCCAGCACTGTTCGTCGGTTCATACTCGATAATCGGATACCAGTACGAAAGTCTCTCCCCTAGCTGAAATGGGCGTTTTACCGTCTCTCGACACTCTCCCGAACCTTCACGGCCATCCCCGTCTCGAAGTCACGGATTCCTTCGGCCGACAGTTCCGCGCGGCCGACGGCTAGGAGGTCGCCGCGTTCGTGGGAGACGAGCACCTCGTCTCCGGGGCGAACCGCACTCCCGACGTCGCAGACGAACTTCGCGAAGACGTTCTTGCCGTCCCTGACGAACGGTTCGCTCTCGTCGTCGACGACGATCCGTCCGGCTGGCGGATCGAACGCCTCGGCGAGCCGTCGGCCACCTTCGATACCCAGCGTGTAGCGGCCGTCGGTGCCGAACGAGACCAGTCGCTCGTCGTCGACGTGAATCTGCTGGGGACGGCCGCCGCTCGTCCGCGTGATCGTCCGCGATTCGCCGGCGGGGAACAGTGCCTCGCCAGCACCCGCGCCGAACTGGTACGCGGCGATCTGTCGTAGCGTCGCCCGATCGACCGTGTCAGTCATCGGTGACCGTTCTCGACGAAGCGTCGAAAACGTATCGACACGCCACACCGAAACGGGTTCCACCGTCATCGATGGTCGGCCCATCTTCGAATCTTGGAACAACAGGCAGGAATTATTTATCTATTCAAAATCAGTAGTGTTTTTACCAGGGTATGAACAAGTGCAGGCACGAATGGACGTCACGCAGGTCGCGCTCGGCACGATTCTCCTCGTCGCCGCCGGGCTCATCACCGTCGGACAATCGGTCGCCGGTTCGACGCCGGCACTCCACGCGATCGCCCTCCTCGGCGTCTGTCTGACCCTTGCTGCGGGGATCGTCGGCGAGATTCGGAACGAGCAACGGGAGTGAGAATCTCGGAACGACGACCGGTGAGCGAAGCGAACCGTGTGTGGGCGATTCGGAACCGGTAGTCGCGTTCGGTCTGAGCCGCGTCGATTCTGCGGTTTTCTCTGCTGTCCGCAGCCGACGAAGTTGCACGCCGATCAGAGGAGAAATCGGTCGGTGTCGCCGTCCAGGTCGACGAACGAGTCGGTCTCTTCGATCAATTCTTCGGCGGTCGAGGACTCGAACGCCATCACCTCCGGGCGGACGCCCTCGTGTCTGAGGTGCGAACACAGTCGTGAAAAGTCACCGTCGCCGGTACAGAGGACGATGGTGTCCACGTGATTGGCCAGCGTGACGGCGTCGAGGCTCATCCCGACGTCCCAGTCGGCCTTTTTCGATCCGTCGGGAAACCGTTTGATGTCCTTGATCTTGGTTTCGAAGCCGATGTCCTCGAGTGCCTCGAAGAAGCTCTCTTCGTCGGGGGCGTCGGCGCGGATGACGTAGGAGATCGCCCGGGTGAGTTGGCGATCGTTCACCGCAGCGTCCAGCAGTTCGCCGTAGTCGATGTTGCGGCTGTGGAGACTCTGTGCGGAGTGATAGAGGTTCTGTGCGTCGACGAGTACCGCCACCCGTTGGCCGGGGTGAACGTCAGTCATGAGTGCTTCAAATCGCCACTGGGTCAAAGGATTTCCGCTATGATTGATCTGTTGGTCAAAATTTGGCCAGGTGGTTGGATTTTCGTATTGTATTTAGGAAACTGCTCTGTCAGTGCTTACCGATTCTCGATACAATTGACTGCCAAGGCACAAGATTTCGTGTTGAGTGCTTGACTACAGGAAACCATCACGCATGCGATGCACAGCACAGCACCGATTCCGGTTGGTGAACCGAGACAGATCGGCTTGCACTTCAAGCAATCGAGCGTCGATAAGATGCCATCTAGACATCCACCGACTTTGGAACCACACGAATCGTCTACTTGGTCGGCACTTTCCCATCCGAGAGTTTTGATGATATTCCTGGCGACCTTTTCTGCCGCCTTTTTAATCGGGTTTGAAATTATCATTGTGCCAACGTCGTTAGCTCCATGACTGGTTCCTGCTGACCTGATCGATGCGATGGACGTTCCCGTGGGGGTCACTTTATACCGGATTATGTCACCGTTATCGGCGGATTGCGGAGCGTTCGTATTAGCCCTGGCAACATCTCCTATTGGCTCGCTCGGATTGCCGGCGATACTAGATCTGGGCACATCGATATAGAAGCTATTAGCCCTGCCGGTAGCGTAGACCGACGCATCCTCTTTGTTCTCGAGTGAGAGTCTCGAGAGGGCGTATTCACGCTCATCTTTCGTCGTTGTGCGATAGAATTTAGTTCCCGTAACCGATCCTTCGAGCCACGCTTGGGTCCCGTCGGGAATCTTTTGATATTTTTTGATTGGTTTATGCTGTCCAGTAGTAATCGAGGATCCGTTCGCGTCGAAATGGAAGGTTGCAACGACCTGCCCATCAGCTTCTCCGACGTGCAGCTCACCATATCCGAAGTCAATGACCGTGACCGAAGCCACGATCGAATCGTATTCCAGTTCCACCGTTTCGGCGGAATCGGGCTGGGGTAGTTCTTCGTAACCGAGCTCACCAAGTATTGATCGGACCTCCGGTATCCGTTCAATTTCGGTCAGTTTATTCTCGTTCGTATCGTGGGCTGTTACTAGCTCACTCAGACCGGCGACACCGACGGCGGCACTGGTTGTCCCGGCACTCGCACGCAACACATTTCTCCGACTAATTCCGCTGTCATCGGCATTCTTCCGCGACATCGAATGTAAAAATACATGAGGGTATATATAGTTATTCATCTCATTTTAATAATTGAACTTGTGAGGATACTGATCCTACTAGCGGTGGCTGATAATTGAGTATCAAAACCAGTACTTCACTGTTCCTGCCTGCGTCCGATGTCAGCCTAATTGTGTACAACCAACCTTTCTATTGGTGGACTTGTTATCGCTTCCTTCCCGTCAACCTCGCAACTTTGCGATCCGTTTTTCCATAGGGGGATGCGTGGAAAAGACCTTAGACAAGAGGCTCTTATCACCATTGAAGATACAGAGCGCACTCATACTATCATCTACCTTTGATTCGCGACCCTCGGCTCCACGTGAGATTTTTTCGAGTGCGCGAGCTAGTGGATCCCCACTACCAATCGCCTCGCGGGCGTCATCGTCGGCAACGTACTCGCGGTAGCGCGAGATAGCCAAAACGAAGGCCGTCACCAGTAACTGGGCGACGTTCGCGATGACCATACCGACGATGATACTGCCAGCGTTACGATCCCCACCGGCCATGTAGACGATGTAGGCGACCCAGCCGACGATCATCCCAATAGATTGGCCGATGATCATCGTGATCACGTCTCGGTTTTTGATGTGTGCGATTTCGTGAGCGATGACGCCCTCAAGTTCATCCCGATCGAGTATCGCCATGAGCTCCGTCGAGACGCAGACGACGCCGGCGCCCTTCCGGCCGACGGCGAAAGCGTTTGGTGTCCCCATCTCCATGACTTTGAGCTTCGGCTTCTTCACTTCCATATCACGAGCGAGCGCTTCCGTCATTCGATGAACTTCCAGATACTGTCCTTCTTCTGGCATATCATCGGCACCCCTTAGCGCTCGCCACTTGCCGAGTTTGTACTGAAGTGGGGGGAGGACGACGAGTCCGAGCGGGAGTAACCAGATGAGGTCGATACCGAACATCGCGGAGACGACCGTCATCGAAGCTAAGTAGAACCCGAACAGGATGGCGCCGACGACCACCATCCGTACCTTCAATCCGAAGTCTGTCATGGGGACAGATTGGTCAGCCGGAGGCATAAGTTCGGCGGTATTGCGTGTGAAGATCACCCACTCGAAACGCGGGCGATCGGGGACGGTTTGCCCGGACGATCCGGTCCTATGGGTATCAGCGAACTCCGTTCTGTCGGTTGATTACGCGCTCGTACAAGAAGGTTTTTGCGTGGGGTTGTGGACACCGAATGTAGCTGTGGGGAACGAAGAGCAGTTGGCGACCGACGACGAGGCAGCGTCGACGCAGGAACCTGCTGACGAACCGGGGCTCGCCGACGAAGAGTGGACGGTGCGATACCAGCGACGGCTCAACGAACTCTACCGATCCGACCGTTTTCACGAACAGGCGGTCGGGTTCTGGGCGAAGTTCGTCTACGAGTTCGCCGTCAAATCCGTCCCGGTCGGACTGGCCGTGCTCGTCGGCCTCCTGGCTCGCTGGCTGGGGGTCATCGGCTACGGGTACGCGAGTATCCTCTCGTGGGGCTGTGGCATCGCCGTCTCGATCACGTTCGTCGGCTGGTGTATGAGCGAGGGGAACCGATCGGAGCCACCGGAGCACTCCAGTTAGAGGTGTGGCCGACGTCGGTTCCCGATCACGGGCATCGACTCGAACACCGTCCGCCTGACGTCTAGTGCCGACGCGAGCACGGTGACGACCCCGGCGAGGACGATCGAACCGGGCGTCCAGTGGCCGCGACGCAGGCCGACCAGGTCGAAAACCGGGTAGTACGTCGCCGCGACCGCCGCCGCGTACGGAACGTCGCCGATCGCGTATGCCACGGCGAGGCCGGCCACCGTTCCGAGTGCGACGAACACGGCCGCGAAGGCCACCGCGATCAAAAGCAGCGCGAAGAGGCTCCGAGAGGAGGCCACCTGTGTCTGGTCTGGATTGTACTCGCCCGCCCACACGTCGCGGACGTAGAGGACGGCCATGTGGAAACTCAAACTCACGACGGTGATCCCGACCAGCGGCGTGGCCTGCGGGTACACCCAGTTCAGTCCGAGCGCGATCGCCGAGCCGGTGAGGACGAAGAGCACCGTTGCCGAGACGAAGACCGTCGCGTAGGCTTTCCAGTACGCTTGCGCTGTCCTGCCGAGTCCTCGATACGAAGTGGGCATTCCGTCGGTTGGTGGTTTCGAGGCTGGCATCCTAACGTTTGTCCTGCTGGTAGACGCGTCCGTCGGGTACCCCCCGAACCGTCTCCCGTCGTCCGCGAGAATCACGAATGCAGTGATAAATCTACCGGTTACTCGCGTGTAGATTTGTGGGAGAGAGACTGTCTCTGCCGTTTTCCGTTACTGATGGTTACTTGCCTTGGTTGGGCGGTGGCGCCCGTCACCCACTGATACGTCAGAAGACGCTTCGGCCCGTTCGGAGACGCTCCGACCGTTCAGAGACGCTTCGACCCGTTCGTCTCGGTGCCGCCGGTGACCGACCGTCAGAAACGTACGTACTTTCTCTCACTCCCCACTCTCTCTCTCCTGGACTCTCACACCCACTCACTCCTCGCACAGTGACTCCCCGCGAGAGCGGAACTACCCCTCTTCTTCCTGAATCTCGGACAGCTCTGCCTCCACGTCGGCGTCGACCTCCTCGGTCGTGGCGTCTGATTCCGACGTCGATTCGTCGGCGGCCGACTCGTCGCCGACCTCCGACTTGAGCGTCTCCAGTTCGGCCTCGACGCCGCTGTCGGTCGACAGCTGGTCGAGTTCCCGGTCGATCTGGTCCTTGTCCGTCAGCACCTCGTCGAACGCGCCCGTCTCGCGGAGTTCGTCCATCGCCGCCGAGCGCGCCTCCATGTCCTGGGTCTGCTCCTCGGCGCGTTCGATCGCGCGACCGACGTCCTCGAACTCCTCGCCCGTCGCCGTCATCGCCTCGTTGACGGTCGTACTCGCCTCGGCGGCCGAGTAGCGGGCCTTCATCGTCTCTTTTTTCGTGCGGAACTCTTCGATGCGCGTCTGGAGGGTGTCCTTCTGCTCGACGAGCTGGTCCTGCTGGTTCTGCAGGTTCGAAATCTGGCGTTCGAGCTCCTCGATCTGGTTCATCTTGGCCTTCTTCTTCTCTAGGGCCTTGCGTGCCAGATCCTCGCGGTCCTGTTCGACCGCCGTACGCGCCTGCTGGTTGTGCTTGTCGACGTTCTCCTCGAGCCGGCGCTTTTGCATCTCGAGGCGCTTTTTCTGCGTCGTCAGATCTGCGATCCCCCGCTTTACCTGCTGGAGTTGATCACGCATCTGCTCGTAGGAGTAATCGAGCGTGTCGGTCGGATCCTCGGCCCGGTTGAGGATCGAGTTCACCTTCGATTTGATGATGTAGGATGTCCGAGAGAGGATGCCCATACTGGTATCTGTTGTTCCCGTTACTTAAAAACATCACACACGTTGTCCCGGCAAGCTGGCAGGTCTCGCGTGACTTCGGACCACTTCGGCGCAGGATCGAACGGGTTCAAGGGCACCCGGCGACGACCGACGCGTATGGACGAGACTGACACCGGCGCGGAGACGGACGTCCTGATCCCCGGCGCGCGGGACGTCCGTGGGACGCTCGACGGCCCGGAAGCCCCGGACGTCCTCGTCGTCGCCTGCCCGCCACACCCACAGCACGGCGGTTCCCGAACGGACCGGCGACTGCGAGCCGTCGCCGACGCGCTGGCGGACCGCGACGTCGGCTGCCTTCGCATCGATTACGGCGACTGGGACGAGGGCTACGGCGAGCGCGAGGACGTGCGAAACGCCCTTCGCTGGGCGAGCGACCGGGCGGAGACGGTCGCCTGTTTCGGCTTCAGCTTCGGCGCCTCGCAGGCGATCCTGGCGAGCGCGTCCGTCGAGACGCCCGTCGCCTGCGTCTCCGCGCTGGCACCGGCCGCGACCATCGCCCCGGAGCTCGACGTCGCGGACGCCGTTCGATCGCTCGACGAGGCGGTCCCGCTGCAGGTCGTCTACGGCACTCGTGACGAGACCGCTGACTGGCAACCCGTTCGCGACGCCGCGGCCGAACGGGGTGCCGACCTCGTCGAGTGGTCGGCCGACCACTTCTTCGTTGGTCAGGAGGCGAAGGTCGCGACCGACGTCGTCGACTTCATCGAAGAGAATACGTAGGTGAAAGTGCGCTATCGCCGCCGCTCCCGTCGATCGGCCAGAATCTGTTTTATTCGCGCGCCTGGGCCGCCCTCGATCGGCCACCCCCTGGTTCGCCACGTCGGCGGCTCCGGTTCGAAGGCCGGACAGCTTCCGGCACACTCCCGTGCGGTCGGCTGGCGCCCCTTCGCTCGACAGTACGGGAGTAGCTGCCCGTCGGTGCGTCCCTCGAAGTGGCGGCAGTCGGGTCGCATCGTGTCGACGTACGACCGCCAGCCGCGTTCGTAGGCGCGTTCGGCGATCTCGAGCCGTCTCTCTCGTTTCTCGCTCGCTTCCACGTACTCGAACTGCGCCGCGGAGGCGTCGTGTGCGCCACCGTCGGGTCGCTCGAGGATTCGTGTCCCCGGTCGATCGACCGCCAGCGTGCGCGGGTACCACGCGACGTCGGCAGTGAGCGCGGTCGAATCCACCTCGACGATCCCGGCTTCGACGGGGACGTCCTCGAAGAGTGCCGCCGAGACGCGGTCGTCGTCGGCTTCGATCGCGATCCAGACCTCGTCCGCGAGTCCCATCGCGACGTCCCGCTCTAGCTGGTCGGACAGCGCGCGGGCCGCGCTGGCGTCCAGATCCGGTTTGTTCTCGATGGCGACGATTCGCTCGACCCAGTCGGGGTACGAGAAGCGCCGGCGAATCTCGATTCGGTTGCCACGCCGGCGCGTCTCGAGAATCCCCCGGTCGTCGGCTCGATGGATCGATTCCCGGACGTACCGCCACGGATAGCCGGGGTCCGGCAGCGCCTCCCGATAGTAGGCCCACTCGGCCGGCGCGTACCGCACGACGTCGAGGAGGTCGCCGTCCAGCCGCTCCTGGCCGAAGGCTGCTCGCTCGCCGAGTTCGTCCGGATCGCACTCGATCACGATCGTATCCCAGCGCCTGCCGGCGGCCCCGAACTGTCGGGCGACGATGACGGGGCCCGCTCGCTCACCGTCGGGAGGCCAGTGGCGCTCGGCCCATCGACAGACGCGTAACTCGAAGGCAAACTCGTTCGACGGCGTGCTCACACACGTCGTTCGAACTGCACGGCGAAAGCCTTGCGGCTCGGCGTGCGGTCCAGCCGACCGGCTACAGCCACGAAACCGTCCGGTCTTCGAGTTCGTCGACGGCACGCGGATCGAGCGCTCGATCCACCGCGTAGGCGTACCGCCGCGCGGAGACGGCGACTGCCAGGTAGACGACCGCTGGCAGGACGGCCAGGCCGAACACGGTCACGATCAACATCAGCGTGGCCGCACCGATGGCGAAGAGTGCGAGAATCGCCTGCAGCGTCGCGATCCCGTAATCGCGACTCGAGACGATCGCGACGAGTGCGTCGGTGCGAGACGCACGCCGGTCACCGGCCGATGACTCGGCGACTCTCAGGCGGCGCCCGCTTACGGCCAGGGCCGCTGGTGTGAGGTACGCCCCGGCGAGGAAGACGACCGCGACGACCGTGGCAGCGGTCAACTCGGAAACCGCCGTGGCGATCGGGCTCGCGTCGGCCCAGAGTGCGAGGACGGCAAGTCCCGTCGGAACGCCGACGAGTCCGATCACGACGGCGCCGCCGACCAGCACCGATTTCGCGAGTCCGCCGATATCGCCAACGGCCGGCAGCTCCGGGTCGACGACGGAGCCGAGGACGACGTGACGCCCGTAGCCGATCAACAGGAGGAGACCGATCGCGCCGATCGGGACCGATAGCTGGTGATCGAAGATTGCCCAGATACCGATGGCCGCGACGAACGGGAGGGCGAGAAACCAGCCGACAGTCGTCCGGTCGGCCCAGTCCTCGTCTAGCACGTCGGACACGGCGGCCTCTAGCATTCACGTCCGAAGAGGGACAACGGAAGTAAAGTCCTTACGAGGACGGCCGGCAGCCGTGGCGCTCGCCCGACGGCACGAGCTCAGCCGTCGGTCGACGGTTCGCACCAGGTAGTCGGTCGATGACCGCACCGGGCAGTCGCTCTGTGGACGAATCGGGTAGGTGGTCGATGGACGTCGCTCCGGGTGGCGGGTCGGACGGGGTCGCTGTTCGGTGTCCGCCGTCTGGGTGCCGCGTGGGTCCGCTTTGCTGGGGGTTGCGTTCTCCGTTGCTGGGGTTTCGCTCCCCTTTGCGGGGTTACTGTTGCTGCTGTTCTTCCTCCAGCGTGTCGATGTGTTCGTGTGCTCGCTCCAGGATCTCGCGCGGCCCGTCCTGTGTGACGGTGTTGATTGCCTGCTCGTAATCGCGCCACTGGAGGTCGCGGTGTTCGTTCGACAGCTCGGCACTCGCCTCGAACGAGCGAGCGATGAACAGGTGGACCGTCTTGTGGATGGTGTTCCCGTTCGCCTCGAAGACGTAGCTGTAGTCCTCGCGGAAGCCGTCGAGTAGTCGAAAGTCTGCTATCCCTGCCTCTTCTTTAACTTCGCGGATCGCCGTCTGCTGTAGTTCTTCGTCTCCCTCGACGCCGCCCTTCGGAAACTCCCAGTCACCCGGGCGACTCTTGAGCAGAAGATACTCGCGCCGGCCCCGCGTGTCGCGGAAGAGGATCGCGCCTGCGCTCGTAGCTTCGACTGCCATTGCAGGCTGTACCGGCCGAGCCGTAATGAGAATATCGGACTGACGATCCCATCTCGGGAGGTTTTTAGGCTCGCCGGACGGACTAGCGCAGTATCTATGACCTTCGTTACGTGCCTCACGCTTCAGAGCGGCGACCGGGCCGCTCTCGATGGCGTGGTCGACGACATCAAACGCACAGCCGAACGGAAAGGGGCGGCGCTGAAAGGACCACACACCCATCCACCGGATCACTTCTCGGTCCCACAGCACCAGCGTCTCCACGCCGACGACGACCGGCAGTCGTCGCCCTGGTCCTACACCGTCTTCACTCGCGAGCTCGAGATCCACGGCTACCAGACGTTCGCCCGCGACGTCGCAGGCCGCTCGTTCCCTGACTCGGTCCACGTCGAGGTCGAGGTCGAACAGGTCCAGGGCGCCTGAGGAACCTGCCCACGTGCGGAACCTGGCCACTCACGATCCGGTCGCAGTGTTCGGCTGCCGATCGCCCGTGTCGCCCTCGCTCACCACGCCCCTTCGCCGGAGTCGGCACGATTTTACGTGTCACCAGCTACCACTCCAGTATGTCTTCGATCGATCCCGTGGCCCTTCGTCGCGAGCTGCATCGTCACCCCGAACCCGCCTGGCGTGAGTTCGAGACGACGGCGCGCATCGTCGACCGACTCCAGCAACTCGACCTCGACGCCCTCTACGTCGGCCCCGACGCGATCGACGGCGACAATCGCCTCGCCGTCCCGGACGACGCGGAGCTCGAACGGTGGTACGACCGCGCCCGTGATGCCGGTGCCGACCCCGACGTCCTCGCCCAGCTCGAAGGCGGCTACACGGGTGCCGTCGCGGTGATCGAACGCGGCGAGGGACCGACGATCGGCCTCCGCGTCGACATCGACGGGCTCCCGCGAGAGGAGGCAGACACCGACGATCACCTGCCCGCAGCGGAGGGCTTCCGGTCAGCGACCGGCGAGTCCATGCACGCCTGCGGCCACGACGCCCACGCCGCGATCGGAATCGGCGCGCTCGAAGCCGTCGCAGACGACGAGGACTTCCAGGGCACGCTCAAGGTCTTCTTCCAGCCCGCGGAGGAGGTCATCGGCGGCGGCAAGTCGATGGCCAAGAGCGAGCACATCCGGGACGTCGACTACCTCCTCGCGACGCACGTCGGGCTCGACCACCCCACCGGCACCGTCGTCGCCGGCATCGAGGACTTCCTCGCCGTGCGCCACCTCGAAGCGACGTTCACCGGCGAACCCGCCCACGCCGGTGCCGAACCGGAGGCGGGCCGCAACGCCATGCAGGCGCTCGGCACCGCGATCCAGAACGCCTACGCGATCCCGCGCAACTCCGACGGGCCGACGCGGGTCAACATCGGCGTCGTCGAGGGCGGGACCGCCGCGAACATCGTCGCCGAGGAGATCAGCATCGTCGCCGAAGTCCGGGGCCAGACGACCGACCTCATGCGATACATGAGCGACAGCGTGGAGCGCGTCTTCGAGTCGGCTGCCGACATGCACGATTGCGAGGTCGAGATCACTATCGGCGCCGAGGCACCGAGCGCCGCGAGCGACGACGAACTCCGCGAGATCGTCGGCTCGGTCGCAGAAGGGGTCGACGGCGTCGACACGGTCGTCGACGCGGCCGGCCTCGGCGGCAGCGAGGACGCCACTTTCCTCATGAAAGAGGTCCAGGACAACGGCGGCCTCGCCGCCTACGTCGGCGTGGGCACTGACCACCCCGGCGGCCACCACACCGCCACATTCGACGTGGACGAGCCCACGATCCAGCACGGCATTGACACGCTCGCGGGGGCGATCGTGGAGATCGCCGAAACGCGACCGTAGCGGCCTGGATGGAGCGTCACGCGACGTCTGTTGTCTGGAAGCTCGGGTTGTTTGCACACGACCACCAGTAACTATATTATCCATTACGTCAATGATACAGACGGAAGCTCCGTCCGTTCGGGTACGAAAGTGCCCCGGGTGCTAGAGACACCCGGGACGTGGCTTCCAAATCCTGTAGCAGGGATTTTGTCAGCCATGTTCCGAAAGACACTATCGAGACAAAAAGGTCTCGCACGCCCGTTACCTAGAGAGTCGTATCGCTATCCGTCGCAGAGTTTCGGTTTCGGGGATGGGGGGCCGAGTGCCGCTGGCTGGTCAGCTGGGCCACCGCGGAGGACACTCGGATGACATCCGTCGAGCGAACGAGCGACGGAACCGGCGACAGGACTCCGAATCGGGAGTGCTATCGGTGTGATCGGGACGTGGAACCGGCGCGGCTCTTTCGGCTCGTCTCCGAGCCGCCGGCCGCGCTGTCGCACGACTACCAGACCGCAGAACGCCTGTGCTGTCCGGGCTGTGCGGCCGCGATGAACCTCTCCGAGTTTGCCGAGCACCTGAAAGCGCGTGCTCGGCGGGGTGAACATTCGACGGACGGGTAGCGCCGGTCACCGATTCGCTTCGAACCACTCGACCGCGAAGTCGACGAGGGCCGGTTGCGAGAGTAGCGTTGCGTCACCGACGCCGACGGTCCCGGACTCGAACGCCTCCGGGTGCTCGCGTTCGAAGGCCTCTCCGCACTCGGAGAAGTCCTCGTCCGTAAAGTCGATGTCGTCCCACTCGACCCACTCACGTTCGCCGTCGACGAGGATCGCGGATTGCTGTGGCGCCGTCCCGAGATCGAGGTCGACGCGGTACTCGGCGAGGTGGAGCGAGGTGTTGGTGGCGTGGGTCGTCCCGAGGAAGCAGACGTCGCCCTCGAGCTCGTAGACCCTGGCCAGCGGGGAACTTTCGCCGAGCGAGTTCTCTAAGGCGTGATCGTCGGTCACGTATTCGGCCTCGGCACCCCACGCGGCGAAGGAGTGCTGTGGATGGTCGCTTCGCACCACGTCGGCATAGTTCCGGAAGCACTCGGCGATCGCACCCATCCCCTGCGTCGGCGTCGACTCGGGGCGGTAGGGCGGCATCGTCTCGCGGACGGTGTCGTACCACGATTCGGGCACCGGCGGATGTCCCATGTCGGCCGGGTTCATGTTCCCCGGTGAGTGCGTCGGCATCACGATCGTGCCGTCCGCGCCGACGACGCGCTGGAGGGCGTCGACGACGGCCTGCGGGCCGCCACAGACCCAGCCGAGTTCCGAGAGGGAGCCGTGGACGAGTATCGTTTGGCCCGTCTGGACACCAAGTTCCTGGAGGTCCGTCGCCATCGACTCGACGGTGATCGGCTCCGGCGAGCGATCTTTTGGGAGCGTCTCGTTCATGTCGTCGGGTTGGGGATAGGGGGCATAAGCTTGGTGAATCCGAGGAATGCCCGGTTCGACCTTCGTCGCCGAATAGCCGTCTTCGACGAGCGAAGAGCAGTCTTCCCTTCGCCCGCTCAGTTGCTGGTTCGTGCCCGCCGGAGCACCAGAAATCCCAGCCCGAGTGCGAGCGTCGCGACTCCTGTCAGGGTGAACAGACTCCGATACCCGGTCTGGGTGGCCAGTCCGGTGAAGAGGATCGGCCCGGAGGCTCGCCCCAGGCCGGTCGCGCTGTTCCGCAGGCTCATCGCACTCGCGTTCGACGCCGCGGAGACGGACCGACTGATCGCAGCGTCGACGGAGGGGAGCACGAGACCGATTCCGACACCGAACACGAACGCCAGCGCATCGATAGTGCGCAGCGAGGAAGCGACCCCGATGCCGAGGAGTCCCAGGCCGAAGCAACAAAAGCCGAGGGCGACGAGCGAGCGGTTCGCGTACCGCTGGGCGAGGTGACCGTTCGCCGCGGCGACGGCAGCCGACGCGAGCATCGCCGTGGCGATCACCGCGCCGATCGTCGCGGCCGAGGCGTCGAAGTCCCTCGCGAGGAGAAAGGGGAGCGTCGTCATGAGCGTCCCGAAGACGACCGTCTCCGCGAGGATCGTCGCCCCGTACAGCTGGATCGTGCGGCGAACGGAGAGTTCTCCGATAGCTCGTCGAATCGTCGCCCGTTCGGTCGAATCGTCCACACTCGTCGATCCGTTCGTGTCCGCCGATTCCTCGAACTCCCGCGCGACGAACAGGGCGGCGCCGACGGCGAGCAGGTAACACGCGAACGGCACTTTCCACCCGTACAGCGCGAGCGTCCCGCCGAGGACGGGATATAGGGTGCGTCCGGTCGAGAGGATCGCGACGTTGATCCCGAAGACGGTGTTACGCTGTGGGCCTTCGAAGGCGTCTGCGACGATCGTCACCGTCGTCACGAAGATGCCCGCGGCGGCCACACCCTGTCCCAGTCGCGCCCCCAGGACGAGCGTAAAGCCGCCCAGAAAGGGGATGATCGCCCCGACGACTCCGAACGAGACGAGACTGCCGAGGAGGACGGGACGACGTCCGACACGGTCCAGCAACCGCCCGATGAGCGGCGAGAGGAAGATCCCCGGCACGAAGTAGATGCTGAGCACGTAACCGGCTCGCACGTCCGACACCGCGAACGCGTCCCGCATGAGCGGCAACAGCGAACTCACGAGCGGCACGCCCAGCGGCACGACGACGGTGCTCGCGAGAACGGTCCAGAACACCCGCGACCGCCACGGCACGCCGCTTCGCTCACGACCGGTCGACGCGCTCATGTGGTGGGGTACGCGAAACCAGATCGTATAACCCGACACGGCGAGGCGTCCCGGCTGCTCCAAATTCGCTCAAGCACCCACTCGCGCCGAGTACTCCGTTCTCGGTCACCCTGCGAGGAAGACCGGAGCGATGCCTGAGACGAAGAGGAAGACGGGCAGCGAGACGGCGGCGACGACGATCCCCTTCGCGAGCGCCTTTGCAAGGCCGTACTTGCGTTCGGTGAGGATCGCTTCAGGCACCTTGTTCGAGAGGAACGGCTCCGGGGCGTCCGCTCCGGCTGCGACGCGCTTTTTGGCGTGATAATCGGCTGGTCGGTTCCCGTCCGGCGTCGCTGCCGTCGTGTCGGGTTCGACGCGCCCGTAGACGTAGATCTCGTCACCCGGTTCGATCCAGCTGAGTTCGTACGTCCGGTCGAACGTCATCCCGCGCGAGGGCAGGTTCCGATCGCGCTCGAACCTCGCGACGGGAGCGGGCGACTCCTCGAAGCTCTTGACTTCCAGTTCTCGCTGGCGATCGAGGGTGAGATCGACGTCCGCGTCGGCCACGGCATCAGCGGTCACGCGAACGGTGTCGGTCTCGTCCCGGAGTGCGAACGAGAGGTGCCGTCGTTCTTCGCAGGGCGTTCGGGTCGAACCGGCGCCCGCGTCGGAGACCGTCAGCTCGTAGGCGACGCACGGCCGTTCGACGATCGGCACGACGAGCGGTCGACGGGTCGGCTCCACCGTACCGCTGACGGCCGCCGGGCCCGTCGCGACCGAGTCGAGTTTCGACGCCGGCGTATCTGCGATCAGGACCGCCTGCCGGTAGCGTTTGAACCCGTTCAGGACGACGACGATCCCGTAGAAGATACCGAGAAACGAGAAGACGAGGACCCCCACGTAGAGGAAGGCGACGAGAATCACGACCGCTCACCCGGAGGTGTGCTCGTCGGCGTCCGACGGCGTGCCGTCTGACTCGACTGGCTGCCCGTCGGGAGTGGACTCGTCACCTGCCGTCGGCGTGGGGATCGACACGTCGAAGCGATCGCGGATGTCGACGCGCTCGTGTGCCCGATCGGACGCGCGGAACGGCTCGCGCGATTCGAGCCCGTGGCGCGACGCGGCCAGGCGTTCAGGAAACCGGGCGATCCGAACGTTGTAGGCGGCGACCGCCTCGTTGTAGTGCTCGCGGCGATTCTCGAGGCGGCGCTCGATCGAGGTGAGGCTATCGCGAATCTCGTCGAATCGGTCGGCCGACTGCAACGACGGGACCGCGTCGGCCGTCGAGAACAGTTCGGCGAGTGCCTCCCGGATCTCGATGCTCGCGTCGGCGGCCTCGGCGGGTTGCTGGGCCTCGAGGGCGCGTTCGCGCGCGTCGAGCACCTGCTGGAGCACGGCCTGCTCGTGTCCGGCGTGTTCGGCGGCGAGGTCGACCAGCGACCCGACTTCGTCGGCGCGCCGTTCGAGGAGGACTTCGACGTTCGCCCACGCCCGCTCGCAGCGCTCGTCGGCCTCGAGAACGTGTTGCTCGACGTGGCCTGCGTACCTGACGCCACTGTAGGCTACGATGAGCCCCACGAAGCCCCCGACGATCGTCGTCAACCCCACCATCGATGGCGGGATTCCTCCCCGAACGAGTTAGTAATATCGAAATTCAGCTTGACGATAGTTTTGAAACGGTCGTCTCGGCGGGTGTCGGACGACGGAGGTGCTTCGTCTCGGTCGCCGCCCCTACGACCGGGTCAGACGGGCCCGCCCACGGCCGACCCACCGCCGCACCGTCCGCTGGCCGTAGTATCCGATGCCGACGGCGCCGACGAGCATTCCCCAGGTCACCCCGGTCGACGGCGTCTCGCCGGTCAAACGCGCGTACAGTTCCAGTTCGATCAGTAAGCCGAGGATGGTGAAGGCAGCGAAACAGAGTATCAACCCCCAGACACGGGCGTACCGGTACAGGCCGTGGACTGGGCGGCGAAGGCCCGCCGGGAGCCCCGTGCCGTGATTCGCCGACTGGCCAGCGGCCGAGCGCCCTCGATCGCCGGTTGCGGACTGCTGTCGGCCGGACGCCTCACCTCCGACCGCCGTCCGGTCGTCGGTCACGACCGTCTCCGATTTCTCGTCCCGGATAGCAACCGGTTCCTCGACTCCCTTCGCAGGCCCGTCGCGGGAATCGTCCCCCGTGACCTCGCGGTATACGCGGGTGTCCCTGACGAACCAGTCGGCTGGCTTCGGACTGGTCGTGGGATCCGTGAGCCGAGCGTGACACGATTCACAGAACGTCGGCGGTGACTCGTCTAGGTCATAGAGCGTCGGCGTCTCTTCGAAGACACACCCTGCGTGCGTCGTCTCGATGCCGAAAAGATGGCCGAGTTGCTTCGTCACCTGCTTTTCGACCCGCGTTTCGAATCGATCGCCGCCGTCAGTCAGTGGATCGCTCGTAATCACGGCCGGTGACTCGCCGACGAGTGCGACCCCGAAGATTCTGGGCTGTTCGTCCAGGATGAGCGGGTCGGCAACCAGGCCGATCTCCCGATCGGCTTCGCTCGCCTCTTTCGTCGGGTCCAGTAACTCCGTGGCGGGATAGTACGTCGGCTCGTCGAACCCGGCGGGAGCCACAAGGTCTGCATAGTAGTCGACCGGCTCTATCCGCCGGACACCGGGATCGACGCCGAATCGCTCGCGAAGCGTTCGACGAGCGATCGGCACCATGTCGACCGGTTCGTCGCCGAAGACGACGAGGTCGACGGTCGGTCGCCGTGTCGGCGGGAAAATCGCCATCGACACCCACTCAATATTTTGGGTCTGCGCCGGTCGTCTCGTAGACCGACTCCATCAGGCGGTCGCGTTCTGCTTGCCAGGCGTCGAAGCCGGCGGGCGAGCTGGGGTAGTCCTCGTAGTGGGTGAGCAGTTCGTCGGCGCGCTGTTTGGTCTTGTAGAGGTTCCAGACGGTGCCGTAGTGGCCGCGGGCTTTGAGGAGGGCCTTGATCTTCAGGCCCCAGCCGAGGTTCGCGCTGCCGGAGTAGAGCGCCTCGGCGATCTGTTCGCCGGGCATGGCCGCGAGCAGGCCCATGAGTTCGTCGATGTCGACGGCGGTCGAGAGGATGTTGTAGACGTCGAGGGCGGCGTAGCGTGCGCCGAAGTGGTCCATGACGCGCTCGTTGTACCGCCAGAGGACCTCCTCGTCGATGGTTCCCTGCTCCATCGCCTCGATCGCCTGCTCGGCGGCGTAGGTGCCGGCGTAGGCGGCGCCGGCGATGCCGCCGCCGGTCGTCGGATTGACGTGGCCCGCGGCGTCGCCGACGGCGACGAATCCGGGGTGGACCGCGGAGTCGTAGGGGCGACGGGTGGGGATCGCGGCGCCGAGTTTGTCTTCGACGCGAGCGCCCTGGAACTCGGCGCGGTTCCGGAGATCGCGTTTGAGGTCGTCGACGAGGTGCATCGGCTCCTCGGTCATCTGGAAACCGAGGCCGGCGTTGATCTCGGTCTCGGTGCGCGGGAAGTACCAGAGGTAGCCCGCGGCGCGCTCGGTCGGTTTGAAGACGAGGGCGTCGGACCACTCGACGGGTTCGTCGACGTGGACGATCTCGCGGTAGGCCGAGCAGAACTGCGAGTAGGTGACGTTGGTGTCGAACGTCGAGTCGGCGAGGTCGGCTTTGTCCTGGAGGATCGACAGCGCGCCGGCGCCGTCGACGACGATCTCGGCGTCGTAGGTCCGGGGCGTCCCCTTCCGGATCGCGTCGACGCCCGTGACCGTGCCGTCGTCGGTCTGGCGGACGTCCTGCACGACGGTGTCGTAGTGGAAGGTTGCGCCGGCGTCTGCCGCGCCCTCGATGACCTTCCGGCCGTACGTCCAGCGATCGACGACGGCGAGCTCGCCGGGGACGGGGATCTCGAGGACCGTGTCTTCCTGCGGGATCTCGAACCGGCCGTGGTCGACGCCGGTGTTCGTGAACGCCGGTTCGAGCTGCGATTTGGGAATCGCGTCGGGGAAGGTGTCGGCGCCCTTCAGCGCGTCGCCGCAGGCGATGTGGCCCGCCTCTTCGGGCGACTTGCGTTCGATGATGACCACGTCGTAGCCCGCGTCCGCGATCGTCGCCGCGGCGTAACAGCCGGCCGTGCCGGCGCCCACGACCACCGCGTCCCAGCTGTCCCGCCCGAGGTCGCCCGCACCGACCCCGTCGGCCTCCTGTGTACTCATACCGATCAGTCGTGAGCGCTGGTAGAAAACGTTTTTCGTGCGACTCGGCGGGGTGATTCGGGTAATCGACTGAAACGCCACTCGAACGTCCACGACAAGCGAAGTATTTTGACGGCGTCCTTCGTAGCCGCCCGTATGACCGAGTACACCGTCGAGTTCGTGGGGACGGGCGAGACCATCACCTGTTCGGACAAAGAGACGATCTTGAGCCGCTGTCTCGAGGAGGGAATCGCTCAGGAGTACTCCTGTCGCGTCGGGATGTGTCTGGCCTGCACGGCCGAGATCGTCGAGGGCGAGGTCACCCAGCCCGCCGCACGCGGGTTCACCGAGGAAGAGGCCGAGCACTATGCCCTGACCTGTATGGCACGGCCGCAGTCAGACCTCAAACTGGAACGGGGCAAGTACCCGCCGAGCATCGAGGGCGACGCGACGAGCGCGGCCGGCGAGGCGTTCGGCGACGATTAGACCCGGTTCTGCCGCCTCAGATCGTCGTCCGTGCTGGCGCTCCGTTCTATCGTCACCCTCTGCTACCCAGTTCGCCGTCATTTCTTCGCCTAGTCGGTCGTCGTTTTCTTACCCAGCCCCGCCGGTAGCTCACATCTAGCGGTCGCAGACAAGCGAACAACATCGAACGGAGCGGAGACGAGAACCGTCAGGAGACGACGCAGATAGCGTATGGATCGTCGAACGAGTTAGCCGACGAAGTCGATATCGTCGTCATCTTCGGCGTCGACGCCAGGCTGACCGCCGGCGTTCTGCCCGCCGGGGGCGCCCTGCCCGCCTGCCGGTGGCTGGCCGCCGGCCTGTCCGCCCACGCCCTGAGGCTGGACGGCCTCGCCCTCCGGGCGACCGTAGATCTGGGGCGACTGGACGCCGGTGACGACGATCATGGTTCGCATGCTGCCCTCCAGGGTCTCGTCGATCGAGGTGCCCCAGATGATGCGGGCGTCGGGGTCGATGCGGTCGTAGATCTCCTCGACGACGCCTTCGGCTTCCTCGATGGACATGTCGTTCCCGCCGGTGACGTTGACCAGCGCGGAACTCGCACCGGAGATGTCGACGTCGAGCAGCGGCGAGCGGAGGGCGGTCTTGACGGAGTCTTCGGCTTTCGCTTCGGAGTCGGACTCCCCGAGGCCGATCATCGCGACGCCACCTTTCTCCATGACGGTGCGGACGTCGGCGAAGTCCAGGTTGACGAGACCGGGCTTGGTGATGAGTTCCGTGATGCCCTTCACGGAGCGCATCAGGACTTCGTCACTCACCTTGAACGCCTGGCGGACGGGGAGCTTACCGACGGAGTCCAGCAGGCGGTCGTTCGGCACGACGATGACGGTGTCGGAGACGTCGCGGAGACGCTCGAGGCCAGCCTCGGCGTTCGTCCGGCGAACTTCTCCTTCCGCGGTAAAGGGCGTCGTGACGATGGAGATCGTCAGGGCGCCGGATTCGCGGGCGGCCTTCGCGACGACCGGCGCGGAGCCGGTACCCGTCCCGCCACCCAGTCCGGCGGTGACGAAGACCATGTCGGAGCCCTCGATCGCGTCGTAGATGTCCTCCTGGCTCTCCAGGGCGGCTTCCTCGCCGACCTGCGGGAGCGATCCGGCGCCGCGGCCGGAGGTCTTCTGCTCGCCCATGAGGATCTTTGTGTCGGCCTCGATCTCGACCAAGTGCTGGACGTCCGTGTTCGCGGCGACCAGTTTCGCGCCGTGGATCCCCTCTTCGTCCATCCGGTCGACCGTGTTGCCACCGGCCCCGCCACAGCCGACGACCGTGATGTCCGTCTGGAGGTCCTGCAGGACGTCCTTTAGCTCCTCGTCGGTCATCGTCCCCGACGCGTTCGACGACTGGGCGGGCTCGTCCGAGACGGGGTCGGCCCGCGCCTCGGGGTCACCCGATTCGGCCTCGTCGATGGCGTCTTCGACAATTGAATCCATTCTTGAAACGCCATTACGACCCCACCGTTATGATCGTTTCCCCACAACGTCATGCGGACGTCAGACATCTGCCCATATCGAACCGGCAGCTGATTTTACGGTGGTCTCGGCAGACAGTTCCGGCAGTTTCGCGATGAGGCTACCGTCCGGATGACGGTCTCCGTCGGTTGGCAACGGCGATCGCCCGATCGGCGACAGTGACCGACGGTCGGCCGATGGCGCTCAACAGGGGAACTGCGTCGTTCTGCGTTCGTGAACCTCCTCGGGCTCGATCTGGCGACCGTCGACGGTCACGGCCTCGCCCGACGCCAGTTCGCCGAACAGCGGTCCGTCGGGGACGCCGAGGTCGCGTGCCAGCGACGGGTCGAAGGCGGTCTCGACGACTTCGACGCCCGCGTCGGTGACCGAGACGCGTTCGAATTCGGGCCGGATGACGTCGGCCAGCGCGTCGACGAGGGACCGAGGGAGTCCGCGAGCGGTTCGGTCGGCGTCGGTGTCAGTTGGAATCGCAGCCCGGCCTCCGAGTCGGCTGCCGCCGTTCGACGTTTCGACCGCGACTGCGTGGGCCGTGACGGCGTCCCACGTTCGCTCCGGATCGACACCCTCCGCCGTCGTGACGAGGTCGGTCGGCAGGGAGACGACTTCGAACGCCTCGGTCTCCCGATCGCCGAACCGAACGCCGTCTGCGATCGGACCCAGCGCGGTTTCGACCGCGTCGACGAGCGACAGCGGCCGGTCGTCGACCTCGCGCACCCAGGCTTCGCGTTCGACACGATGGCCGAGTTCCTCGATCACGCTCCGGAGGTCGGGTTTGGTCCCCTCGACGACGGCGACGTCGGCGTCGGTCGCCGCGAACGCACGCCGGACCACGGTTTCGACCGCGTCCCGATCGTCGAGTTCGTCCAGGCCCCAGTCGGCTGCAATGTGGCCGACGGCCCACGGCGTCTCGCGGACGATGCGCTCGAATCGCGGGACGTAGTGGCCGCCCCCGAAGCCGACGACCTGGCGCGGGCGACCGGTCTCGGGATCGGTCCGGTGTGCTGGGACCCCTCGCAACTCGAGGATGGCACGTGCCACGGCTTCGGCGCCCTCAGGGTCGTCCCACTGCTCGTCGTCGCTGCCCAGTTCGGCGAAGAGCGAGGGACAGCCGACGGCGGTGGGCCCGTGGTGGGTACACTCCATCCCGACCTCGTAGCGATCCGGCGCGTACCGATCGTAAGCGGCGAGCAGCTCGGCGAGGGCGTTCGGTGCGGCGTCGGCGAACGCGTTCGGTTCGCCGCCGAACTCCGCGGGACCGACGTTACCCGTGAAGTGGGCCGTCAGGAGCGGTCCCGTCTCGCCGGAGTGGCGCGAGGCGAAGACGAGGAGGTCGGGTTCCTCGCTGAACGCCGCGGCCGGGTCGACGAGATCGAGGTGGAGCGCCTCGAACGAGCGCAGTTCGAACCCGTCCGTTCGATAGTACGTCCCGCCACCGTCGGCGTCGGGACGCGTCTCGTCCTCGCGAGCGTTCCACGCGACGAGGTCTCGCAGCTGGTCGCAGATGTGCACCGACGCACGGTCCGCGCGGCTCTCGACGATCGCGATCACGGACACAGATGAGGCCGCACCCGTCGAATACTCGTCGGTTCTCGGTTCGGTGGCGAGCGTCGCTTCAACTCGAGGGGACCGTCGAGTCGTCCCGGTTCCCCCTTCTACGTCTCCCGTCCTCCGCGGATCCGATGCGGACCACACCGACCCCATTAACTGCGGCCCGTGCCCACTCGACGTATGGACGTCTACGGCCTGCTGGGCAACCCCGTCGGCCACTCGCTCTCGCCACCGATGCACGAGGCGGCGTACGAGGCCCGCGGGATGGACGCGACCTACGTCACGTTCGAACCCGACCGCGACGCGCTCGGCGACGCGATTCGGGGCGCTAGCTCCCTCGGCATCGCGGGACTGAACGTCACGATTCCGTTCAAGGAGGGGGCGATCGACCACGTCGAGCCGGACGATCTGGCGGCCCGTATCGGGGCTGTCAACACGATCGCGTTCCCCGAGGGCGGCTCGGCGGGAGCCGACGACCGAGACGCGGTCACCCGGCCGACCGGACACAACACCGACGCAGCCGGCGCCGTTCGGGCGCTTCGGGAGCGAGGGTTCGCCGATCGTGACGACTCGCTCGACGGTGCGACGGCGGTCGTCGTGGGAGCGGGCGGGGCCGGTCGGGCGATCGCCTTCGGGCTGGCGGAGGCGGGCGCCACCGTTCGCGTCGCGAATCGGACCGTCGAGCGGGCGACGGCGCTCGCGAGCGAGGTGCCCGACGCGTCGGGTCACGGCCTCGACGACCTCCCAACGCTCCTCGCCGACG
>JGI2924J29684_1078711_pt1 | contig 122831 bp, 107 predicted proteins | sample BenlonsequencITS_FD_29684 | JGI IMG/M metagenome (IMG submission 29684)
TGCTTTCATTGCACGTATGACGAGATTGCTTCTTCCGATATCCATCGGAATCGCAATGACGAGGACTTATGAGACAACCTCAGATAGATATGCTTTAGCTGCCCTGATAGGTAATTATAGTAGCCATTACACCGATAATAGATAAAAATGGCGCGGTCAGTTTTAGTAAATGCTAACACGAATCATCAATTGACGTACAAAAATATACACTTTGTTGTTATTTTGGCACAGTACAAGATTGTTCTAAAGCATAGGTAATTTCTGCTGGTAAAACCGGATTTAGATCTCCTTCACGACCCTGCATGGATTACCAAAAGCCAAGACATCACTGGGGATGTCCTTGGTCACCACCGAGCCTGCGCCAATGGTCACATTGTCCCCAATGCTCACACCCGGCATGATACAAACGTTGCCGCCGATCCAGACATTGTCCCCGATTGTGACGGGCTTGCTGGAGGTACGGTAAATGGGTTCCCCTGCTTGGCGCTCGGACGGATCTTTTATCCTTTCCGATGCCTTCAGCGGATGCGTGGCCGTGTAGATTTGAACTCCGGGTGCAATCAATCCGTTTTTGCCGATTTTGATCAAGTTATCATCCAGGAAGGTGCAGTTCATATTTATAAAAGTCTCCGCTCCGATGAAAATGTTTTCCCCGTAGTCGCAGTAGAATGGCGCTTCAATCCAGACATTATCTCCTTTCTTACCCAATAGTTTGGAAAGGAGTTCCGCCCTTTCAGCCATTTTATCAGCATCCAGGGCATTGAACGTTTTGAGTAACTTCCGAGCCTTTTGGTACTGTGCGATCAGTGCGGGATCGAGCGTATTGTAGGATAGGCCACGGAGCATTTTTTCTTTTTCGGTCATACTTCTAATACGTTTATTATCGCATTTCCACCCAAAGAAAACAGGATTATTTAGCAATTCATGGTAAAACTGCTACTTGCGTTTATTAATCTGCGAAGTGCTTTTCGATGATTTCGGTAATTTTTTCGTAGGTAAGTGGCTTACTGCGGTATTCGCTAATTTCCTGATAGGTTTTGGCTTTTGCATCATCATCAGGATTTAGACTGGTGGTAAGCATAACGATTACATTTTTAGCTTTGAGATGTTGGGGAAGCTTTTTATACTCCTCCAGAAAATCCCAACCACTAATGCCTGGCATGTTAATATCCAAGAAGATCAGTTCTGGCCGTGGATAATCACTTCCTCCTGCTTTATTGATATACTCCAATGCAGCCATGCCACTTTGGACGGGGACTATTTTTTCGACTAATCCGGTTCGCTTGAGGATAATTTCGTTGATGAAGTTGGTGGGTTCATCATCATCTACTAGCAAAACACACTTAATTTTTTTATTCATTAGATTATTGAGTTTATTAGTTTGGAACGGTAAACAAGAAAGAACTTCCTTTGCCAAGCTCAGAATGCACCCATATTTTTCCGCCGTGGAGTTCCACGATCTTTTGACAATGGGCAAGCCCTATCCCCGTGCCGTCGTAAGTATTTCTGGTATGAAGCCGTTGGAAAATGATAAAAATACGTTCTTTAAATTTATTTTCTATCCCAATGCCATTGTCCTTGATGCAGAACAACCAATGATCGGCCTTTTTGGTGACCCCAATCTGGATTTTAGGAGGAACCCCTTCTTGGTGGAATTTGATTCCGTTGGTGATAAGGTTTTGGAATAATAAGCGGAGCTCAGTATAATTTCCTTTGATGTGCGGCAGATTATCTGCATGGATCGATGCATTCGTAGCTTTAATTTGGGAGCTAAGATCCACTTTGATATCGCTGATCAAGGAATTGCAATCCACCATGACCGGTTTTCGCTCTCTGCCAATCCTACTGTAATCCAATAATCCTTTGATGAGTTGGCGCATTCTTCCGGTGGCTTCCATGATGTACTGCATGCTCTTTTTACCGGTTTCGTCAAAATGCTCCCCGTAGTTTTCGGATAAAAATTCCGTAAAGCTCATCACCGTCTGTAAGGGCTCCTGAAGGTCATGGGATGCCACATAGGCAAATTGCTCGAGCTCCTTGTTTTTGACTTGCAGCTTTTTATTAAAATCCTGCATTTCTTTTTTTACGGCCGCTTTTTCACTGGTGTCACGGATGACCGCAATGGCCAAGGCACCATCTTCGGTTTCCAAGGGACTGAGGGAAATTTCTACGGGAAATTCCTCACCGGACTTGCGCACACCGGATAATTCCAGCCCGGAGGCCATTGGCCTGGTCTCGGCAGTATGGAAAAATTCATCCCGATGGTTGGTATGGCGATGGTGATAGCGCATGGGGACGAGCATTTCGATTTTATTCCCTATCAGTTCACTTTTACTGTATCCAAAAATGTTGACCACTTGCTCGTTGGCCAGTTGGATGTTGCCATCCTTATCGGCAAGAATAATGGCATCTGGAGCACTTTCCAGTAAGCCCTTAAATTTATTTTCTGCTTTTTTCCGGTCGGTAATATTTCGGATTGCAGCGGAGACAAATAGCCCATCTTCGGTTTTCAGCGGGCTGAGGGAAATCTCCACCGGAAATACAGAGCCATCTTTCCGCTTTCCGAACAGTTCCATGCCCTGGCCCATGCTTCGAGGTTTGGGTTGCTTGGCATAGCTTTTCCTGTTTTGCTTGTGCTTGCTGATGTACTTGTCAGGAATGAGAATTTCCAATTCGCTGCCGATAAGCTCTTCCTTGTTATAGCCAAATTGGTTTTCTGTTTGGGCATTTATCAATACGATCTGCCCTTCCGAATTGACAATGACCATGGCATCAGGAGCGGTTTCTACTAGCGCTTGAGCTTTGCTGGCGACTTTATCAGACTGGTTGACTTTCCTGAAAAACACCGATATCCCGGTTATTTTACCATCCTCATCTTTTACAGGTGAAAATTGAGCGGATACCAATTTCTTTCTATCGCCTTTCGAAACGATGTTAAATTTAAAAGGATCCAAGGTTTCATTGAAGAGAATAGCTTCCCGCAATTGATCAAAGTCCATTTTCGCCTCATGAACCAACGCCCCATATTCCATCCCCAGAAGGGAAGAGCGATTATACTCGAATAACTTATAGCTTGCGGCGTTGCTGTACACCACATTGCCCCTTAGATCAAAGGCTAAAATAGCATCCCTGGCATTACTAAATACCTGACTGTCCACTTAACTTACACCAATAAATGTCATGAATCCGTTTACATCTTCACCATTACGGAAGGAATGCTCCATAGGACAAACATCATTGCATAACTCCCTAAAGCTTAAGTTTATTTAAAAAAATGCTTGTCTTAATAATGGTGAATTGATGTAAATATAGTGGTATTTTTAAACAAAAGTAATGGGAACCATCAATTGGCAATAAAGTTTATAAAAAATGTACTTAAAAGTAGTTTATATGTTTTTTTATGTAGATTGTGTGACGAATTGCGCCGCATATTTATGAATTATGTATCTCTCTTAGCCGTTGGTGTTTTTTGTAAACTTGATTTTTTATTCACCAGTACCCACCAATACGTCCAAGCGATAAGCAGGATTTGAAAGGGAATTCTGAACCAAAGGTAGTTAAGACCTGGCCCATCGAATTGGCCAGTTTTATAGTTTAATTGTTCCACGGCGGCTTTTATATTGGCAGGAAGCATCAAAATGAAGAATATCATCAGCAGTAGGCCGGTAATCTTCCGGACAGGGCGCAGGTGGATGCCCACTGCGGCAATGATTTCTACCAAACCGGTGAAATAGACCATGGCGATTTTGAAGGGTATAAAGTCTGGGATCATTTTGGCCATTCCAGCGGTAAACATCACATGGCCCATGGCGGTAAAGACCAGCATGGTACTGAGGGCAATTCTCCCAACCAAGGGCCAGTGGATCGCTTTCCGCAGCAGCCGCAGCACTCCTGCTGCCATTCCAAAACTTATTAGCAAGACAAATAGCGGTAACATCGCATCTTTAGGTTTTTGGCAAATTTCCTAAACCATACCGTTGCGATCAATGAACTTAGGTTAAGTAATGCCGAAACAAGCTAATTAGCGGGAATTGATGGCAAATAGCGCAAGGCAAGCGCATAAAACAGGCTGCTATTGTTCTATTGGCTGTTCCGCTGAAAGTGGTGACTGCCAGATCGTTTCTACTCGCAATGACGTAAGAAACCCGTCGTGGCAATGAACAGCGGGAAGAATCCTGAATGCAGGCAGGGAATTATTTCGTGGGATTACCATCCGCCCACTTGATTCTTGATGAGCGGCAATCATCCATTCAGCGATAAATCCCGATATATCATTATATTTAATGGTCCACTAATTAGAGTAACATTAACTATTTCATTCTCATGGATACGATAAGTAAGATTTTGGTGTATGCCGGTTTTTCAGGGATTACCGTTTTTATTGGGGCACTCCTGGGCAAGGCCTTTAACCACCACGTTCATAAACGGACCGTAAAGTATGAAATTTCACATACTGCCATGGCCTTTGGAGGTGGGATAATTTTGTCTGCTGTAGCACTGGTCTTGGTGCCAAAGGGCCTGGAAGAGTTGCCTTTATGGCCGATGCTGTTTTCTTTTGGACTTGGCTCCGTAACCTTCTTTTTGATCGATCGCTACCTGGAACAAAAAGGTGGAAAAATGGCCCAGCTGTTGGCGATGCTAATGGATTTCGTTCCTGAGTCCATCGCCTTGGGTGCTTTGTTTGCGAGTGATCCATCCACGGGAACCTTGTTGGCCATATTTATTGGTCTTCAGAATTTACCCGAAGCGTTTAATTCTTATCGGGACATGGTCCTGAGCGGATTTACCGTGAACAAGACGCTGATCATGATGTTTTTCTTGAGTTTTGCAGGAATAGGAGGCGCCATGATCGGTCATTATCTGCTCAGGGATTATCCGGATATTACAGCCCACCTGATGGTGTTTGCCAGTGGTGGCATTTTATATTTGCTCTTTCAGGATATCGCTCCAAGCAGCCAGATGAAAAACCACCAATGGGGCGCCATGGGCGCTTGCTTGGGTTTTATGGTAGGAATGATAGGGGAAAAGGTCATTTAATTTCATTAAATTCAAGCATGAAAACAGCCTATTTTGAAGCCAAGGAGTTTTTTGAAGAAGATTTTAGCACAGGTTTTCCCACGGGAGAATACGAGGAATGCAGGTTTGTGCGCTGCAATTTTGCGGAAGTGAACCTTCGTGACGTCGTTTTTTCGGAATGTACGTTTGAACATTGTAACCTTAGCAATGCCCAGCTTCAAAATACCAGCCTCAGGGATGTTGAGTTTTCCAGTTGTAAACTATTGGGCTTGCGATTTGACAAGTGCAATCCATTTCTGCTGACCGCTACTTTTGTGGAGAGCCAGCTTGATTATGCTTCTTTTTATGGCTTGAAAATGAAGCAGACGACGTTTAGGTCCTGCAAGATGCAAGAAGTGGAGTTTGTGGAGACTGATCTGACAGGATCAGTATTTGACCAGTGTGATTTACGTCAGGCGGTCTTTGATCGGGCTCTATTGGAAAAGGCGGATTTTAGGACAGCGGAGAATTTCTCCATTGATCCAGAACGAAACCAGCTCAAAAAGGCCAAATTTTCCTTGGCCACTGTCACGGGGTTATTGGATAAATACGATATTACGGTTCGGTAAATGGCTATTCTTTCACTTCGCCGCTGTATTTGCCCAAGAAGACATTGACCCCTTTTGGCATGGGGTTGCCGGCTGCTCGCCTAAGGGTAGCCACTTGTCCGCTATGCCACAGTGCATCTGCCAATGGGCCATTGATCAGGATCCACAAGGGGTGCTCTCCACGGACTTTTACGGCGGCTATTTCAGCGTCATCCATGCTTACTAGGCGGTCATAGACGGCTTTTAGCAAGTGGAGGCTTTCCTCCCGAGCTTCCATGGGGCTCGTTTCCGCTAGTTTGGTGTATGGTGTTTCCAAGACAGCATTATGGATCACGATGCTCAAATCATAAATGTGGAGCAAGGTCTTCCCAATGGACCTGGCGTCATCTGATGCCTTAAAGTCCATGTTTTCATCCTGCAGGCCCTGTGTCGCATAGCGGTACCGGAAGCCTAAGCTTTCTACCATTCTGGCCGCTACGGTACCTGGGCTAAAAGAGTCGGGGTAGGTGCTGATATCAGCAAATGGAAGTGGCCGAGTTTCTTGTGCATTTACAAAATTCATATGGCAAAAAAGGGCGATGATGAAAAGAAATGTATAAGGCTTCATAAGATTGTTTAAGACAATAAATAGAAATTACGGCAAGGAAGCAAAAAGGTTGGCTAGCGCAGGCAAGTCGAACCAGGCAGCAGAACTGGGAGGTGTGCACCGACTGTCATTTTACTGATCCATTTGCCCAATAATTAACCAATAAAATGGTTCATTCGGTAGCTCAGGTTTTTTTTGACGCCATGCCATTCTTGCTGGATAATGGAAAAAACAACCGTGTCCCGGTAGGTGCCATCAGCATTCAGCCGGTCATTGCGGAGGATGCCGTCTTGCTTGGCTCCAAGTTTAGCAATCGCATTGCGAGAGGGAAGGTTAAACCAATCGGTCTTGAACTGAACACAAATGAAATCCAGTTTTTCGAAGGCATGCTGGAGCAGCAGGTATTTGCATTCACGGTTAAGGCCGGTTCTTTGGACGCTTTTGGCGTACCAGGTAAAGCCGATCTCAAGGCGTTTGTGCTTGGCTTCGGCGTTGCAGTACCGGGTGCAGCCCACGACTTTTTCTGATGCGTTGTCAATAATCACAAAGGGCAAGCTTGTGGAGGCAGCTTGTTGTTGAAGGGCTTGCTCTATGTATTGGTCCATGGTTTCTGGTGAAGGAACAGACGTATACCAAAGCTCCCAAAGCTTTCCGTCAGCAGCCGCCTCGATCAGCCCATCACGATGTGCCTGTTGTAGTGGAACGAGGGTGACTTTTTCTCCTTTCAGGGTTAAGGGCGTGAGCCAGTGATTTTCCATAGCGGATCTCTTTAAACTTTTGCTGGCTCGAATGTACGAATAAAAATCAGTGGTTTAGAAAATTCATGAGATAGCCCCGATAGTCGTAATATTCGGGATGCTCCAAGACTGCTTTCCGTACCCGCGGCCGCTCAAATGGAATGATGAGTTCATCGCCTATTTTGGCATAGGGGCCACTGGTCATCATGATGACGCGATCGGCCAAAAAGATGGATTCGTCCACGTCATGGGTAATGGCCACGGCCGTGATTTTCTCCCGCTGCCAAATTTCCAGCAGGACATCCTGCAATTCCCCCCTGGTCAAGGAGTCCAGCATCCCGAAAGGTTCATCCAATAGCAGTAATTTTGGCTTCAGCGCAAATGCTCTGGCGATACCCACACGTTGCTGCATGCCTTGGGAGAGGGAATGGGCCTTTTTGTCAAAATCAGCTCCAAGACCAACCTTGTCGAGGTAATATTTACAGATGTCCTGTTTCTGTGCGCGACTGGCATGGGGAAATACTTGTTTGACACCGATCATGACATTATCCAAGGCAGAAAGCCACGGCAATAGGCTAGGGGACTGGAAGACGACTGCCCGATCCGGTCCTGCCTCGATGACAGGGGTGCCATCTACCTTGATTTTCCCACCTGAAATGTCGTTTAGGCCAGCGATCATGGTGAGGAGGGTTGATTTTCCACAGCCGGAATGGCCGATGATCGAAACGAATTCTCCTTTGCGAATACTTAGGTTAAGGTCATCCAGTACCACATAGTCTCCTTTTGGGGTAGGATAGACCTTTTTGAGCTGATCGCAAACGAGCATTTCAGGTTGATCTTTCAGGTGTTGGACGGTTTGGTGCTTTCGTTCTATTAAGGCTTGCATGGTGAGGGAATTTAGAAGTATTTGACTTTTTCGCTTTTTCGTTTGATTCCAGGAAATACCCTGCCCGGCAGGACGGGTTTTAGGTCGGGGAGAATGTAGTGTTGGTCTCCGGATTTTTTCCTACTGGCTCCTACTTCTATCAGGTATTCGATGATTTCATTTCGGAGTTTTTTATAATCATCGTTTTGATTGATGGCGGAGAGGTCTCGGGGACGTTCGATGTCAATGGTAAATTCAGGACCCAAAGTGGCCTTGGGGCCAGGTGTTAGCGGGATAATGCGATCGGCCATCAGGATGCCTTCATCCACATCATTGGTAATGAGAATGGCGGTTTTCTTGTCCTGACTCCAGATACGGATGATTTCTTCCTGTAGGCTTCCTCGGGTGAGGGCATCCAGGGCACTTAGCGGTTCATCCATCAGTAAAATTTCCGGATTCATCGCCAGTGCACGCGCCACCGATACCCGCTGGCGCATTCCACCAGAAAGTTCTTTGGGCAGTTTGTCCATGGCAGGGGTGAGGTTTACCATGCCAATGTACTTTTTGATATGGCTTGCTTTTTCTTTGGAGGACAGCTGTGGAAATACTTCATCCACTGCCAGCTTGACGTTGTTGTAAACAGAAAGCCAAGGGAGCAAGGAGTAGTTTTGGAAAATCACACCTCGGTCGGGGCCTGGCCCTGTGACGGGCTGCCCGTGCAGGAGCACTTCTCCTTGATCAGGAAAAGCCAGCCCATTCAGGAGATTGATCAGCGTGGTTTTGCCGGATCCAGAAAATCCCACAATGGCCACAAATTCACCTTCTGCCACCTGGAGGTTGATATCCGAAAGGACGTCTACCCGGGAAGCTCCCATGCCAAAGGATTTGGATACGTTGTTCAGTTCTATGATTGCCATAAGATTATGCTTTTTGGAAAGTCATTAGTTGCTGGACGGTAAGCATGATGCGGTCCAAGAGAAAGCCGATGATGCCGATGATAAACATGGCCACAATGATTTTGGCATTGGAGTCGCTGGCGCCGTTTTGGAATTCTTCCCAAACGAAGCTTCCCAAGCCGGGACTTTGGGCCAGTAGCTCAATGGCAATGAGTACCATCCAGGCCACGGAAACCGTAATCCGCAAACCAGTGAAGATCAAAGGAAAGGAAGCCGGTAGGATGATTTTGAAAATCTTTTTGCCCACACCGAGCTTGAGTACCTTGGCGACATTAATATAGTCTTTGTCCACAGAGGAAACGCCCAAGCTGGTATTTACCAAAGTGGCCCACATGGCACAAAGCCCTACACTGATGGCCGAAATGATGAATGACTTGTCCATTTGCGGATCGGTGATGAGGGTTTTGACCACCATGAATACCAATAGCAGCCAGACCACCGGAGAAACCGGCTTGAGGATTTGGATCAGCCAATTGAAGGAATTTCGTAAAACGTCACTTAGGCCGATGATGATCCCGATGGGGACAGCGATGACCAAGGCCAGTAAAAAGCCAGCCGCGACGGTTTTTAAGCTGGTACCAATTTGATCGACAAAGGAGGGCCTGCCGGTGTAAGTAATGGGATCGAGTCCTTGTTCCGCTCGCTCAGCATTGGTATCGGCTACTTTTTCACGGAACTCCCTTTTCTTGTCCGTAATGTTCAAGTGATCCTTCCAAAGGGAAATGTAAGCGGCATATACCTGTTTGGGAGAAGGAAGCGTGTTTGGCTGGCAGCTGATATCACCCGATGCGATACAGTCGGCCATGGCTGCGGCAGCTTCATCGCCTTGCTCCGTTCTGGCTTTTTCGATCCGAGCTTCGGCTTCTTTATTATAAAGTGCCGTAGCACCCAGGTGCCATACCAGGATAAATACCAGGATGGAAAGCAGGGGAAGCAATGTTCCCCTGACTAATGCCAGTCCGTTTTTCTTCGGTTCTTCTCCTGCAAATAACCGTACCAGTGGCTCCAAAAAGCCAAGGCCTAGGGTGCGCATGGTGTGGATTGTTTTATCTTTCATGGCATATTGGTTTTTTGGTGTTAGTCCTTATTTCCAATCTTAAAGCTGTTGATGTATTGGATGGGGTCTTTTCCATCGTACATGGTGCCGTCGATAAATTCATCGGTGGCGGGTTTGTAACCATCCGTTTCTGGGATATCTTCTGCGTCCAAGTTTCTTTCTGCTAAGAGCATTTCTGCAGCTTTTTCCCAAATATCAGGGCGATAAATGTCCTTAATGGTTTCGTGGTACCACTCTTCCGATTTGCTTTCAGGAATCTGGCCCCATCGGCGCATCTGGGTAAGAAACCAAATACCGTCTGAATAATAGGGATAAGTGGCATGGTGACGGAAGAAGACGTTAAAGTCCGGCATGGATCGCTTGTCCCCTTTTTCAAATTCAAACGTCCCGGTCATGGAATTGGCGATGACCACCGAGTCTGCTCCCACATACTCTGGACGGGAAAGGATGCCTACAGCTTCTGGACGATTTCCTGGAGTGTCCAGCCATTTTCCTGCTCTGATAAGGGCTTTGGTGACCGCAATGGCCGTGTTTGGATTTTCGTCCACAAACTTTTTGGACATCACGAAGACCTTTTCAGGATTGTTTTTCCATATGTCGTAATTGGTGGTTACCGGTACACCAATGCCTTTGAAGACGGCTTGCTGGTTCCATGGTTCTCCTACGCAATAGCCATAAATGGTTCCTGCTTCCAGGGTAGCAGGCATCTGTGGCGGAGGCGTTACGGATAGCAAAACATCCGCATCCACCTGGCCTTGGGAGTTGTCAGCGGTATAAAAGCCAGGGTTGATCCCCGCTGCTGCCAACCAGTAACGGATCTCGTAGTTGTGTGTGGATACCGGAAAGACCATTCCCATTTTAAAAGGCCTTCCACTGGTTTTATAGTCTTGGATGACAGGGGCCAAGGCATCCGCTTTGATGGGGTGTTGAGGTCGCCCATCGGCATCTTTAGGAATGTTTGGCTCCATTGCTGACCACACTTCGTTAGAGACCGTAATGCCGTTTCCGTTGAGATCCATGGAAAAGGGAGTGACCAGTTCGGCCTGGCGTCCAAAGCCCGCTCCCGCGGCGATAGGCTGCCCGGCAAGCATGTGAGAACCGTCCAGTTGGCCGTCAATGACCCGGTCGAGGACATTTTTCCAATTGGACTGGGCTTCGATGGTGACGTAAAGCCCTTCGTCTTCGAAGAAGCCCATTTCTTTGGCAATGGCCAGTGGAGCCATATCGGTCAGTTTGATAAAACCAAAGGTCAGTTGGGGCTTTTCTATCGCAAGTTTATTGCTGTTGGAGGATTCATCAGTTGTTTGTTCATTGGATGCGGACGAATTTCCACCGCCACAGCTGGCCAGAGAGGCCGACAGAAAAGGCACTAGGATACTGGCCACAATCCATTTTGATTGTAGATATTTCATAATGTTGCTATGTTTTTAAGTTAACTTACTTTGATGAGGTGAATAAGGTAGGTTTGAAAGTGATCATGGTCCAGGCCCAGTTTTGGATGTGGGTGCGGTCTCCACCGCGAAGGGATTCCATGGTGTCCGTGGCAAACATCTGGGAATAGCCAATGTTCCAGGTGACGGCTTCCGCAAGCTTGATGGCATATACCAAGTCTATTTCTGTTCCCATGGCCTTGGAGAGGGATTCACCCGTTGTGTCATACTGACTGGAGCCTGTAAAAAACTGATGCAGGTGCCCTTGAAGACTTCCTTTGCCGATTTTCCATTTGGTTTTGAGGTAAATGTCGTTGACACCTATAGCGCCATTGGCAGGGCCTACGTAGAAGTAATCCATGAACCCGTTAAAGGCATGGTTGGTGCCAAAGTCAGGGTTGAAGTTTGTGTTCTTGCCATCTGTAAGATCATCGTCACCGGAGATGTATTCCACACCAAAGGTCAAGGGAGTGACTGCGGTGGGAATGGTCGCATTAATGCCTGCCAAAAAAGCACTGACATCATTGGTGCCTTGTTTGCCAGATTGATAGTAGAAATCCCCTTTTAGGGTTACCTGCCCGATGGTTACATTCGGGATGAAGCCAAAGGTTTGCTTGTTGGATACGGTACTGTCTGCATTTTGGTACCCCGCGTTATGGGCCAAAAGCGAGAAACCCCCAGTGTTGAAATCCTTATGGAACCAAGCGTATTGCATGGTTTTATAGTTGCCGGCTACACTATAAAAATTGGCTCCATCGCCTTGTAGGAAGGTTGGCTCTGGCACATCATCATCTTGATTATAGGCCAGTCCTACATGCAGCTGGGTATCTTTTTCTTCACTTTCGTAGATAAAAAGAAGGGCATCGTGCCGTCTTCCTTGCTGCGCCCATTCCAGGCCACCGAGGAAGCGCTGGTTATCATAGGACAGGATCTGGCGACCCACCTTGACGGAAAATTTGGGATTGAAGAAATACTGGCCCCAAGCTTCACTGATGAAAGTGTTACCGGGTTCTTTTTTGAAGATTTGCGTGGTTTCGCCCCAGATACGAATATCCTGAAAGGCCAACTTAAATACAAAGTCGCTGTTGGTATAGTCCAGGTAAAGTCTAGAGCGTTGCTCCGTAAAAAAAGCAGGATCCTTGCTATCATCTGTTAAGGTTTTAAAACCATTTCTAAATTCCGACCTTGGTCGTACTTCGGCCGAAATACGGACCTGAGCAATGGTATTGGTCACCAAAAAGCTGCATAAAATGATGGTTAGGAGATAAATCTTCTTCATGGGTTGTGTTGTCGTGGTATGAAAATGAATAAGTATTATTACGTATTGTTTATGCAAACTTAAGCTACGTAGTGGAGAGGTTCTATGCATAAATGCAGGTTGTCGTCCCTTTTTATACCATAAAAAAACCTGCAATTTCGCAGGTTTTCATTCATAAAAGCATCATAAACTACTTTAAAAGGATTTAGCTATCAATAAAGTAATTGTGTTCCGAAATCTCTTTTCTAAGTAATTCTACGTTTTTTATTCCTAAATTTCTTCCTGATGCCTGAATGAGTCCTTCTTTTTTCAGTGAGGAAATGATTCGGATGACCTGTTCATCCGTGGTGCCGGCAAAATCAGCTATCTCTTTTCTGGATAACTTTACATCGAAAAAGCCATCTTTCTGGCCAAATTTTCTATTAATATACAAAAAAGCATCAATAACTTTCTCACGAACAGTCATTTGAGCAAATTTCTTGACTTTGGTTTCGCTTCTACTGAGTTCTTCTGCGTAAAAGGTCATCAAATCATAGCTTAATGACGGCAACTGCTGTAACATCTCTTTCATCTTTTCGGTGGAGAAATTGCAAAGGGTCGTGTCCTCCAGTGCCGTGGCCGAGATGTGGTAGGCTTGTCCTGCTCCAAATCCCCGGTGGCCGATGATGTCTCCATCTTTGGTAAGCCGGACAATTTGCTCTTTGCCGTTCAAGCCTGTTTTTGCCACTTTTACCTTCCCATGATTGATAAAATACAAGCCGTGAATGGGCGCTCCCTCGATGATAAAGTTTTGCCCTTTCTTACAGCGAATGGTGCTCTTATGCTCCAAAAATACAGCCATTTCCTGAAGATGACAGTTTCGCTTGATGATGCAAGAGGTATTGGTACACGTATAGCAATGTGGGTTGTGCGTTTCCATATTCTCACTATTTATACGTAAATATACGTATTTTTATTTAGAATACCGTAAGTAGTGTGGAAATCAAAGGGATGGAGCGTGAATAATTGGCCTGTTGGAGAAAAATGTCCAGGTTTTGTGGTTTTATACCGGAAAAATGTTGAAATTATTTACTAATAATCTACAGGTAAATGTCTTTCATGAGCCATAAAATCACCCCGATATGAATGCTTACGACATAATTATTCGACAAGCTGAACTAAATGATATGATAAAAGTCCAGCAATTGTACGTGGAAACGATCCAAAATTCCTGTAAGAACGATTATTCCGAGGAGCAGATTGCAGCTTGGATATCCTCTGTCATCAATGAGGCAAGGTGGCAGCAAGCCCTCAAAGAAGAGTTTTTTCTAGTAGCCGAATATGATGAAAAGATCGTAGGTTTTGGTGCATTGAAGGATGACAATTACATTGATTTTATGTATATCCAGCATGAATATCAGCGTTTGGGTTTGGCCGAAAGACTATTAAAAGCATTGGAGCATCAGGCAAAAAAGAATCATTCAGCGGAGATCATAGCAGATGCCAGTAAGACGGCCGTGCCTTTTTTTGAAAAGATGGGTTTTCGAATGGTCCAGGAAAACACCAAAGTCGTCAATGGCCTCGAGCTCGTGAATTATCGAGTGGAAAAAGCATTTTTAGAATAGCATACTTATCGCATAGCCCTTTGGATTTTACCCAGTCCCATGGAAGCCATCAGAAGATTTTTCGAAGCACAAGTGCCCTTGAACGATAAGGACTGGCTGTATTTTGCCCAAAAACTAAAGGAAAGGCATTTTCCTGCCAAATCCCCCATCACCGCTGCTGGTAAACCTGAGGAATACCTTTCCTTTATCCAAACAGGAATGGTGCGGTACTATATTCCGGGAGAACAGGAACTGACATTTGGTTTTTCGTTTGCCGGAGAATTCATGAGTGCCTACGATGCATTTTTGACCCATTCGCCAAGTAACTATACGATTGAAACGCTTGAAGAAACCACCGTTTGGAGCATTACCCATGCTGATTTGCAAGCGGTTTATGCGAATACCGATGTAGGAGAGCGTATCGGAAGGCATGCAGCCGAAGGGTTGTTTTTGAAGAAAGCCAAGCGGGAACTGGCCCTCTTGGAGGATGCTCCAGAACAACGATACCTTAACCTCTTCTCGGAACGGCCCGAATTGATTCGTAAAATACCCCTGAAGTATATTGCGAGTTATATTGGCATTACTCCCCAAGCCCTCAGCCGGATCCGGAAGCGCATTTCCCTGTGATCATTGATTTATCGGTACCTTTTCCATCAGGTAATTGGTCAAGAGTGTGTAAAGATGGCGACGCGTATTCATGCCCTCATAAATGCCGTGGGATCGGTTTGGATAGGCAATCATGTCAAATTGCTTGTTCTGACGGATCAGCTCATTGACCAATAATTCCTGACTTTGGTAATGGACATTGTCGTCATTGGTGCCGTGGACCAAGAGGAGGTTACCTTCCAGGCCTTTGGCGTGGGAAATGGGAGAGCCTTCGATAAAATCTGCTATGTTTTCTTTGGGTAGCCCCATATACCGTTCCTGGTAGATATTGTCATAGATCAGCTGCAGGGATACTCCTGCCACCGCCATGCCGGTATGGTAGATTTCTGGATACTTAAAGAGCAGGTTTTGCGTCATGGAGCCACCACCACTCCATCCCCAGACGGCGACACGGCTAGCGTCTACAAAAGGAAACTGCTGGAAGACTGCTTTGGCTGCCAAAGCTTGGTCCTTTGCATTGATCCGGCCTACTTTTCGATAGATACTTTTGCGCCATTCACTGCCTTTCAGGCAAGGAGTTCCGCGGTTGTCCATATCGATGATGATATAGCCTTTTTGGGCCAACATGATGTTCCATAGGCCAATAAAATTGTCCGTCGCCACCGCACCCCAAGGTTCACCGTACACATGAAAAAGCACAGGATATTCCTTTTCCGGGTCAAAATCCACCGGCTTGATCATTCTCCCATCGATGGGGACACCTTCTTCGGTGGTGACTTGGAAAAAGGTTACTTCTGGAAGGGCCAGGTCTTGCAGCTGTTGCGCATAGGGGGTATTGGTTACCAATGGCCGAATGGGCTTATGATCTGGCAAGCTGATTAAGGAGTATCGCGTAGGAGCCAACGCCTCATCGTGTTGCTGGATCGCAAATTTCCCATTGGGAGCGCAGTTGTACAGGTTTATCCCAGCCATTTCGGCTGGCGTTACCCGCTTGACCTTTCCTTTCCAGTTGGCTTGATAGAGAAATCGCTGGGCGGTATTCTCCGGAGAGGCATGAAAATAGATGGCCTTATCCGTTACTCCTGCGATAGAGGCTACATCAAAATCAGTAGGTGTCAGCAGTGTTTTTTCTCCAGTAGCAATATTCACTCGGTAAACATGACGCCAGTCATCGTCTTCCGTCATCCGCAAGAAAGCCTTGTTATCGTCTATTAGCTTTAGGTCATTTTCTTCCCATCCTCCTGCCGAAACATCCGGATAGTAGATATCCACCCAAGTGTCCTCAGTTTCGACATAAAGCTGCTCCAGGGCAGCGGTACCCAAATCGTATTTCCATACGGTTAGTTTATTCTGATGGCGGTTGAGCTGTTGGATGAGCAGTGTTTCTTCATCCACCCACTGCATGCCCGGAAGGTAATTTTGGTTTGCAGTGCCCGGAATCGGCACCCAGTGGATATTTTCTCCTTTCAGGTCAGCGATGCCCAGCTTGACTGCAGAAGGATCCTGGCCTACTTTGGGGTATTGGATGGGAAGGGGTTTGGAATAAATGGAATCGATATTATCAATCATATAGAAGGTTCCGACACCGGAGATATCAAAATTCCAGAAGGCCAAATGCTCACTGGAAGGACTCCAGCGAAAGCCGTCCCGTGCCCCAAATTCCTCTTCATATGCCCAGTCAAAGGTACCGTTGATGATGGCCTCATTAGCCCGCTTGGTGAGCTGCGTCACCTCTCCACTGGCAATGTTTTCCACATAAAGGTTAAAATCCTGAACGTAACCGACATGCTGTTGATCGGCAGAGAATTTGGCAAACATCAAGGAGGACGCTGGAAATTTACGGCCTACCTGACGGAGTTCTTCCGTCTCCAAATCCAATATCCAGTAATCACCCTTTGTATTTGCCCGCCATACGCGGGAGCTATTGGTAAAAATCAAGAGCTTGGTCTTGTCGGGCGAAAAGGAAAAGCGCTCCACACCGATGGAGCCATCGGCACCATCGGGCACCAGCTGCTCTCCCGTTACCAAAAGACTTTTTTCACCTGAAGAGGTTTGGTACTTCGCAATTTGCGGGTTGCCATCTGCGGCCCGCTCGACCACGGCATAGGCGTCTCCATTGTCAATCCACTGGTAAGCGCTCATCCCTTCCTGCTGAAATTCTCCAGAATATATCCGGTCGATGTCCAATAGGGAATCTTGCGCTTGGCCAAGATGACCAAGCAGCATCAAGGCGGTACAATATGCGATAAAGGTTAACTTCTTCATAGTGGTGTTATGATTGATGATGGTGGTGTTGAGCCTTTTAGTCCAAAGGCCTTCCAATACTACAGTTAAAAATAACCATATTCAGACAATTATTAACCTGAAACGGTCAAGGAATGGCCTTCTGGTAATGGGGTATTAGGAATGGTCAATCCTGTAGAAATGTGGAGGCGCGATGGCAAGGCATTGTGTTTTCCTCAGTTGATAAGACCGCCACACCCGTTTCCATTCAAAACCCGCATTCTCCAGGGTGGATGGGTGTGGCGGCCATGTGCAAGATCACGTTAGTACCTCATTTTTACTTTTACCCCTCCGTAATAATTGCGGGCTGCAGCAGGTTGAAAATAGCGCCCACCATAGGCATTGAGGTCATTTCCAAGGCTGTATTGTTCGTTGAGCAGGTTGTCCACCCCACCGAAGAGTTCCACTTGCCAGGCACTTCCGAAGTTTTTGCGCCATCCCAGCCGAGCATTCATCAGCTGGTAGGGATCTTGCATGACGGTGTTGTCATCGGTCAGTGGAATTTCATCTACCCACTGGTACGTCACATTCAGGTAAAGGCCATTTCTGGAAATAAGGTCTAACTTATTGACCAGATTGTGTGGGGGCACCCCTGTGAGGGCATTTCCGGAAAAATCTTCCCCATCATTGACGTAATCTTTGAAACGAAAGTGATGAAAGGAATAGGAATGGCCCAACTTCAGTTCTTGGATAAAGCCCATGGGATGCTGGAGCAGGTAATAGTCCAGCTGCGCCTCGATGCCTTTCTGATCAGTGGCGCCGGCATTGCGGAACAAGACCACTCCTTGGGAATTGGTATAAGTGGTGATGGTCTCGTCCAGCTGGAAGAAAAAGGCACTGGCATCCAACTGTACCTTGCCGTTCAAGTATTCCCCACGGTAGCCAATTTCATAATTGATTCCCTTTTCTGCTTGCAGGTCGAGGTTGATGCTGCCTTCATTGGTGCGGACTTCATCGATGGTAGGTGGCGAAAAGCCCGAACTGATGCTGCCGTATACCGCAGCATTGGCCGTCAGCTGCCCAGACAGCCCGATTCTCGGCACCACCACTGGATCAAATGTCCGTGCGGCCGCATACGGATTGCCTGATGGGCTGGCATCTACCGTTCTGGTGATATCGTAGCGGGAAAAGTTTTCACTTAGACCAATTGTCATCAGCAAGGAACTCGTCCAATTGATCTCAATTTGCTGAAAAAGGAAGCCCTGTGTGGTGATCAGGTCATCCGCAAACCGGATCGTGTCCGCTTGGCCATTGCGATTGCCAAAGTTCTGTGCACTGGTATTGGCAAATTGATATTCTCCACCAAAAAGTACCCGCACCGGGAATGCACCCCACTGGTCATCCAGCGTAAACCGGGTCCTGGCACCATACCCGTATTGGGTTTCCCTTTTGTAATCCAAGTTGAAGGGATTTTCGAAGTCAGTGGTCTGAAGGTATAAGGTGGTGTGATTGCTCCAGTGATCGTTAAATTCATAATGATGGGAGAGGGTGCCATAAAGGGTTTTTTGCTTGATAGAAGCATTTTGTTCTGCAGCACCCGGTCGGGCTTGTCGTGGATTTTCGGCCACTTGGTCTGCTGTCAACCCTCCGGGAATTTCATAAAACAGATCCGCGTAAAGGAGCTGTGTGGTAAGGCGTTGGTGGTCGGATGGCTCAAACCTTCCCTGCAGCTGAAACACGCTCCTGTCCAGCGCACTGTGATCCCGATATCCGTCTGATTGTTGTGTTACATAGCTGGCCGAAAGGCTTCCGCTTTCCAGCATTTGGTCCACCCCGACCCGGTATTTTAGCAGGCCGTAGCTCCCACCCATGGTGGAAACTTCCGCTTTATTTTGGGTGACACTTCCAGGAGTAAAGGAAATCACCCCGCCATTTCCAGCGCCATAGATGCTTCCTGCGGGGCCTTTGATGATCTCAGCGCCCTGGATGTTGGTAAGGTCCAGGAGATTTAGGGCCGTCGTGCCATCGGGTGCGGTAAAGGGAATTCCATCCCAGTAGATTTTTACATTGCGAACGCCAAATGGTGCCCTCAGCGAACTACCTCGAATGGAAACGCGATAGCTGCCGGGAGCCCGCTGTTCCAGACGAATGCCAGGCTTGGTGTTCAATGCATGGACGATGGCAGTTTCATTAAAGCGGTATAGTTCGGCTTGGTCCACTTTGCTGACAGCCGCCGCCTGTTCCATCAATCCCCGTTCTGATTCGAAGGAGGTGACGGTGACCGCTGATAGGCTGTTGGTCTTTTTGATCAACTTGATGGTGGCAGCACTGTCTGGAATAATGATGCCCCGAAAGGGCTCGTAGGAAATATGCGTAAACAAGGCATTGGTTTTCTCGGCCAAATCCAGTGAGATCTGCCCCCTTTCATCCGAGATGTGTTTGGTTCCATTATCCAAGTTGGCGATTGCCGAAGGGATGGCTTCGCCACTTTCCGCATCGATAAGCGTAAGGGACGTTTGGCCCATTAAGGCTAGGGGAAAAGCACTTAGCAAAAATAGGAATAGGCAATAGGGTAAGCGTTTCATAAAAGTAAAATTAACCAGTTATTTAAGATTGGCGCTAATAGTGAAATGGAAATTTGAAGGATCTTGGTGAATACCAACGGATAAGTAATGGAACAGGTTCCGCAAGGCAATCTGTTCAGGAATGGTCTATTTTCACCAAGGTAATTTGGTGGTGTAACCTTGGCCCATGGAGGCCAATTCCTGCGGGATTGATTTTTTTGTATAATTTGTATAAAAGGTTCAAGACGGTTCATGTAAAGATGCATCTGGAATCGGTGGTGCCATAATGGCTTTATAGTTAAACAATTCATTTTGATGTAGGTTTTGTTCAGCGGTAAAAGGATTTTGTTCGATTTATTATACCAGCGGTTATAGATGGACAAAATTGGAGAGAGGGTAGCAAGAGATGGTGAGAATTTTGTAAATTGTAATAGCGCTATAAACCCAAATAAACTATGGCATTTTATCATCGACTAGGTGAAATCCCTCCAAAAAGACACACGCAATTTCGTCAACCGGACGGCAGCCTCTACAAGGAGGAACTTGTAAGCTCAAAAGGCTTTTCGGGTATTTATGCCACCCTGTACCATATCCACAACCCCAACCGGGTGACGGCGATGGGACAGCCCTTTCCCTTTTCATGGGAAATTGCAAGCGACTATGGCCTCCAACAAACGCACCTCGATACCTCAGCAGTGGCCGTGACGGGCGCAGATTACCTGAGTGCCCGCAAGATCCTGCTCAGAAATCACGATGTGATGATGGGAATCTGCATCCCTGAACATCCACAAATGGACCATTACTTCAAAAACGCCGATGGAGATGAAGTGATTTTTATTCATGAAGGTAGCGGAGTGCTTTTTTCACAGTTTGGCCGATTAGCCGTGAAGGCGGGTGATTATGTGGTAATTCCCAGGACCACCATTTACCGGTTTGAATGGGAAAAGGGAAAGGTTCGCCTCCTGATCATTGAGGCTTCCAATCCCATAGAAACTGTCCGCAGGTACCGAAATGATGTGGGGCAGCTGCTGGAGCATTCTCCCTATTGTGAGCGGGACATTCGTGTGCCGGATAGGTTGGTGGTGGAGGAAGAAAAGGGTGATTACCTCATTCAGATCAAAAAGAACGGGCATCTTTATCCGTATCATTACGAACATAGCCCTTTGGATGTAGTAGGCTGGGATGGTTATTTGTATCCATATGCCCTCAGCATTCACGATTTTGAGCCTATAACTGGCCGCATTCACCAGCCACCACCCGTGCACCAAACCTTCCAATCGGCAGGGTTTGTGATTTGCTCCTTTGTGCCCCGGCTATTTGATTATCACCCTCAATCCATTCCTGCCCCTTACAATCATTCCAATATAGATTCCGACGAGGTGCTGTATTACGTGGATGGGGAATTTATGAGCAGAAAGGGCATTCAAAAGGGATCCTTTACCCTTCACATGGGCGGCCTTCCGCATGGCCCACATCCAGGCATGGTGGAAAAGAGCATTGGTGCTACCAAGACCGAGGAAACTGCGGTGATGCTCGATACGTTTAGGCCCTTGCAGCTGACCCAAGAAGCCCTCCAATATGTGGATAAGCGTTATCCTATGAGTTGGACGGAGTGATAGGGCTGTTTGGCGGTATTAGCGGTTCTGGTTTTCAGGAGGCGGGATTGGCATAAGTAAGCATCCCGATCTTAGGCGTTCCTGATTTCGAGTCGGGAAGTCAGGGACTGTTATCATGATCCGAGCTGGCTTTTAAGCCTTCCAATCCACTACACCTTGATGATAATATTTCTTTTCCACATAAAATAGGCAGGGATAAACAGGATGATCATCATTAGAATAGCCCCACAGAGAGAAGCATCTTTTGGCGCGAGCCATCCATTGAAAAGCGCTTCTTGTAAGAAGAGCTTCAAACTGACGCGTGTTCCTTCCCAATTCACTTTTATCAATCCAAACAGTTTGGCGATCACACCCGACAGGAAAAACACCGTGATGGCATTCATTCCATAAATAACAAAAGGCAGGGACCATTTTTTCCAGCCCTTGACATCTAAGATCCAATAACAAGCTGCCAATCCCAAAAATGCCCATCCAGCAGTATAGAGCACGAAGGAGCTGGTCCAGAGGGCTTTGTTCAAGGGGAAAAACAGCGACCAAGCGAGGCCCCCAAAGACCAAGGTCACTCCGGCAATTCCCCATTTGGTCAGGCGCGCTTTGTGGGAAGAATTTCCGGTGAGGATCTTTCCACAAGCCACTCCCAGCAGGCAAGTGACAATGGCAGGTAACGTAGAAAACAAGCCTTCCGGATCCCACGTTTTGGTCTGGGACCACATGTGCCCGGTAAGTACCTGTTGGTCTATCCATGCCGCGAGGTTGGTGCCCGGTTCAAGGTTGGCAGGACCTATGCCCGGTACCGGAATAAAGGTCATGCATAGCCAATAGCCGATCAGAAGGATGCCAGAGGAAAATACCAATGCCTTTGGCGACCAATACAAATACATCACCGTACTGATAAAATACACCAGGCCAATTCGCTGAAGGACTCCGGGAAACCGAAGATGTGCCAAGTCAAAATAGGGAATGGCTGTCAGCAGTAAGCCCAAGCCGATTAACTTCAGTGCCCTGATCAATGACTTCCTGAGCAGGAAACCTTTTGGAGTCCCTTTTTTTAGTTGGCCCCCAAGCGAGAGTTCTATGGCCACTCCGACGATAAACAAGAAAAAAGGAAATATCAGGTCTGTGGGAGTACAGCCGTGCCATTTGGCGTGTAACAAGGGCGCATAAACATGTGACCATGAGCCGGGATTATTGACCAGGATCATGGCAAATATGGTGATTCCCCGAAAGACGTCGAGGGCTAGAATCCGCTGTTTGGGCATAAAAAAACGATTAGTGGTAAACTAATCGTTAATATATTGATTTAAGTTATATTAAATACTAAAAATTTTAATTTATCTCCTGATCAAAATCCATTACGCTGTTGAGGATCAACTGGACCACGTGATAATAGAAATCTTGGTTTACCTTATCGAAGGTGTCCGTGTCGCGGTGGTAATCAGGGTGATCTTCCACTCCAAAATACACAAACGGGATGCCTTTTGCATGGAAGGGGGCATGGTCAGAAGCACTCGTCCAGTCGTCATGTCCCGATCCGGGGAGGTCATGCCCAAGCTTAAGTGTTACCTTGGAGCCTTTTGCTGCTTCTTCCAAAATGGGTTTTAGCTGTGGATAATGATGGGTTCCACAGGCATAAATCTCATTTTTATCACTTCTACTTATCATATCCATATTGATATTTAGGATGACTTGTTCCAGTGGAAACGGAAAATCACGGACCAAGGCTTTGGCGCCTTGGAGGCCCATCTCCTCTGCATCCAAGGCTGCAAAGATCATGGAATGTGTCGGGCGGTTTTCTGCAAAATAAGTGGCCATGGCTATCAAGGCCGCCGTTCCGGAAGCATTGTCATCTGCACCGTTATAGATTTTACCGTCCTTTTTGCCCAAATGGTCGTAGTGAGCCGTGACCACGATGATTTTATCCGATTCCGTGCCAGGGACAAAGCCCACGATATTGGCGGCATTTTCTACTTTTGTTCCTTTCCCAAAGCTAAAGAGCTGGGTAAAATCATCGTATTGGCTGGTCAGCCCAAGGGCAGCAAACCGACTTTTGATCAGCTTTTGCGCTTTCTTACTGCCTTCGGTCAAAGGTGCCCGGCCTTCCAGGGCATCAGAAGCCAGGAATTGAAAATCCTCCATCAGTTGGGCGCGATTGATCCGCTGGCCGGAAACGCACAAAGGGCTGAGGATAAAGAGCATCAAAACGATGATTTTTGGCATTCTCATGGGATTATGCATGGCTAGAGATAAAGTATATCAATGAAAATACTAATTTAGTCTTTTGGTAAGGTCTAACGCTGGCGAAGCCTCCGTGAATTTTCCAAACGAACATTTGCTGACAAATATGCTCAAAAAATCAAGGATAAGTTTCATGCAATATAGCGAATTATTGCCTTTCGGCTTAAAATCACTTTTGCTCCTGATTTCATTTTTTATGGTGTCATTTCAAATTTTTTGCCAAAGTCAACTGCCTGATTATTTTTTGGATGGAAAGGCCATCGTGTTTGTATCCACTGCGCCTGGTGCGCGGCCTATCATGCAGTGGGAGGGCATTGCCAAAGAAATTCATCCCGCCTTGGTGGAAGCAGGTGGGGATCCAGTGGCCTATTATGAACTGGAAGAAGTAACCCTCTCCGAGGAAATCCAGCGCGCCTATGCCAAGACCTTCAGCCAGCGCCTGATCAAAAATATCGTTATCCTGACGCGCGTCGGGAATGGTGATTTTTACTTGAACATGCTGGAATATTCCGGAAATGAAACCATTATCCCTTCAGCGAGCCCTTGGAGCATCCATTCCTCTGACCTGGAGACGCTCCAAGAACGCCTTGTCGCAGCAGGAAAGGGCGTACGCAGTAAAAACCTGATGCCATTGGATGTGCCCACTTTCTTGCCTCCTCTCGTCGGAGGTGGACAGGCGGCGAGCAATACCGCATCCAGCAACATCCCTGTTTCGGCACGTTTTGTGGCCAAAAATCCCTTAAACCTGGACATCTTTAAATTGGGGATTCCGCTATCAGGAGCCAGTGGGGAGACGGCCTTGCTCACCAAATACCGCTATGACCTCTATGGTAAGTCCGAGGAGGAAGCCCTTGCGGCCCAAAAAGCAGAAAAGGCAAATTTGACCCGTATTTTTGAGCAATATTATCCCCATCAGACGGAATTTCTTACAGAAATCCGTTCTGATGAACAGTTGATCGATGATCGCGTCCAATTTGTCCTGACACGTGTGGAAGGCCGGGAAGCCGACTTGATGGAGAGCATGGGGCTGAACCCCTCAGGCCTCCAAAATCCGGACAGGATTGTCGTTAAATATTACATCAAATTCTTGGTAAGAAACGAGCTGTATATTGGCCCAAAATGGGATGCCGATCCCAATGGGCAGACGGCATTGGTCAATTTTTTGAAGCATTTGCAGATGGAACCCTGACTTCTTCACAGGACGCGAAAGGTCATACCCCTTTGCCCAGGTGATGTTGGATGGCGGTTATTGCTTTGCTGAGCCGCTGATCCAAGTTACCGGAGATGTTGACCACGGGAGCATTGGCAGTGCTCATCAAGCGCTCATACCAATCGTAGAAAAATCGTCTCATTTCGGGATCGGGGTATTCACGCTGTGGATCTTCTTCCCAAGGGATGTCGATATCCGTCAGCAGGTAAAGATCATAGTGTCGCTGTGCAATTTGCTCCATGATCCAATCGGCAGTTTTGTGGTATTTGTATTCACTCCAAACATGGATTACGTGGAGGTCGGTATCACAAAACAGCAAGGACTTGGCTTGCTTTAACTTTTGCTCTTCCCGGTTGATTTGGCCTTTGGCTATTTCCAAGAGGTCTTCGTACCGGTATTCCCTGTCCAGCTGCTCAATGTATTCCCGCGCATATTCTGCAACCCATGGCACGCCATAATGTGCCGCTAATGCCTCCGAAAGAGTGCTCTTGCCGGTAGATTCCGGACCAATGACGACAATCTTTTTAGGCTGCTTTGGCATAGGCTTTTGCTGATTTAATCCACGCGATTAGGCCAATAACGGCCAGTACCGTAAAAAACAAAAATTGAAACGAGGTAAGCACCAGTCCTTTGTAAAAATAGAGGGGTACAGACACCAAGTCCGTAATGATCCAAGCAATCCAGTTTTCCACTTTCTTTTTGGCCATCAGGTACATGCCGACGAACGCAGAGGATGTCGTAAACGAATCCCAATACGGCACATCACTGTCGGTATAAGTGGAAAGGACAAGGTAGAGGATGCCATAGGAAACGATCAATAGCAGTATGGCGGAGATCCAGCCTTTCCATTTGAGCCAGGTGACCGGCAATACGGCGTTTCCGGGCTTAGGGTGGGTCCAAACGTACCAGCCATAAATGGACATGGAAAAGTAATAGGCATTGATGCCCATGTCGGCATAAAGCTTCACCTGCAAACAAATCCACACATAAATCAACGTGCTGATAATGCCTGTGGGATAGACCCAAATATTTTCTTTCATGGAAAAAAAGACACTGGCAATGCCAAAAACCACTGCAAATGCCTCTAGCCAAGTCATTTGCTGAAGCCCTGCGACAAAACCATCGATAATCCATTGCCAATCCATGCCTCGAAATAACGTCAAAAATCCGTGAAAACGAAGGGATGCTTGCAGGAATATCGGGGTTTCAAGTAAGAAGTTGGCGGTAGAAGTAGATCAAGCAGAAAAGATGGGGGGTAGCCTATTTCGATGGGTAAATATGTTCTTTGCTACCTTTGGCTGCTGTTTGGCCACGGATGAACATTGATAATCACAGATAGGATGCTTAAGGCGTAGCAAATCCATGGCATTGTGTATAATGTAAACTCGAAAGTTAGCCCCAAAGGGGCGGCACATTCATAGCCATAGGTGAAGCCCATGGTGAATTAACCCATTCAACGTTTTCCGTTTTAGCCGCATTCGAGCGGATGGAGGAAAAGCATCGTTTTAGCGGTGTGAAATTTTCTTTCATAAGACATGTCGAAAATCATCCCCAGAAGTATTGAGCATGGGATGTGCTGAGCCAACACAGGAAAGGATGGCATCTTTGGCCAAAGGGGAAACCTATGGTGACCTCGTCAATGAAACATTTATCCATACCCATTTTCCCTGCTGGATCCCTCGTTACGAGCACGGATCAACAAGGCTAGCAAAAAGTAAAAAGGCTATCCAATTTTGGATAGCCTCTTTGCCATAATATCTTAATTTTATTATCCTTTCAAGCTGTAGTTTGGAGCTTCTCGGGTGACATTGATGTCGTGAGGATGGGATTCATGCACACCTGCAGCAGTGATTTTTACGAATTTGCCATTTTCCTGTAAGTCTTCCACCGTGCTGGTGCCACAATAGCCCATACCTGCTTGGAGACCACCGACTAGCTGATAAAGCACTTCGGATACGAGTCCTTTGAAGGCTACCCGGCCTACGATGCCTTCGGGAACCAGCTTTTTGATATTGTCTTCGGCATCTTGGAAATAGCGGTCTTTGGAACCTGATTCCATGGCTTCCAAAGAGCCCATGCCCCGATAGGTTTTGAACTTACGACCTTGGTAAATGATCATTTCACCGGGTGCTTCTTCGGTTCCAGCCAGCAATGATCCGATCATGATGGAGCTGGCACCTGCAGCAACTGCTTTTACCAAATCACCGGAATAGCGGATTCCACCATCGGCAATGACCGGTACACCAGAACCTTTTAGCGCTTTGGCACATTCAAAGACCGCGGACAGCTGAGGTACGCCTACACCGGCAATGACCCTCGTGGTACAGATACTTCCTGGGCCCACACCTACTTTCACGGCATCGGCTCCAGCCTCGGCCAGGGCAAGTGCTGCTTCCGGAGTAGCGATGTTCCCAACGATTACTTCCAAGTCTGGGAAGGTTTCTTTTATTTTTTTGCACGTATCGATTACGCCTTTGGAGTGGCCATGGGCAGTATCGATCGATACCACGTCCACACCTGCGTCCTTAAGGGCCTGGACACGCTCTACAATATCTGCGGTAACGCCCACTGCTGCACCCACTCTTAACCTGCCGTATTCATCTTTACAGGCATTCGGTTTATCCTTTCTTTTCAGGATATCCTTGTAGGTGATGAGGCCAGTTAACCTGTTTTCCTCATCCACAATGGGAAGTTTTTCGATTTTGTGCTCTTGGAGAATTTCCTCAGCCTGTTCTAGGGTGATGCCAGCTTTGGCAGTGATCAGGTTTTGCACCGTCATGATCTCCTTTACAGGCTTTTGTTGGTCCTTGATAAAACGCAAGTCCCTGTTGGTAATGATACCTTTCAGGTTTCTATCCTTGTCCACCACAGGGATGCCACCAATATGGTACTCCCGCATGATGGCCTCAGCGTCTTTTACTTTGGCATCCACTTGCAGGGTAATTGGGTCCAAAATCATCCCACTTTGGGAACGCTTCACCTTGCGCACCTGAGCGGCTTGCTGATCGATGGTCATGTTTTTATGGACAAAACCCAATCCACCTTCCAGCGCAATGGCAATGGCCAGCTCCGCTTCAGTGACGGTATCCATAGCTGCAGAAACCAAGGGAATGTTCAGCCGGATTTTTTTGGTAAGTTGAGTGGAAGTGTTGGTGTCTCGCGGCAATACTTCTGAGTATCCCGGCACCAGAAGCACATCATCGTAGGTAAGTGCTTCAAAGAGGAATTTATCGGTGTTTAGATTCATGGCAAATTTGGTTAAGGAACCCTATTTGCCCGTCAAAGATACAAACAATTTTGAATGCGAATCAACGTTTGTAAAAAAATAAATAGAAAAAATCCGACAATTTTTATCCATTGATGGAATATTCTTTGGAAGGACTCCTAACACAATTTTTCTGATAGTTGCCATGGGCAAAAGGATCATTGGTGAGGGGTGAAAAAGGGGGCGATTGATTGTTTGCTAACGGCCATTCACCAAACCGCTTGACGTGGCGTATGGCTGCCTTACTTTCTTTTGCTTAAGGCATTCCAAGCGGCCTGGCAGTTATCCAATATCCAAATCAACCGAACCGCATGATCCACGTTGCTGGATGATGAAAAAAATCATCCTACCAAATAGTACCAACCCAGTAACGTCCCAAAGGAAAGCGGAATCCCGATTCCGACCAGTAATGAGGCCAGTTTGGGGTTGAGGTCGTGGTTAATGGCGATGATGGAGCCCGTAATCATGGGAGCCATGGCGGTTTCCATGACGCTGACTTTATAGAGTATATCATCAGGGTTAAAGATCCAGCGGTAGGATATGAAAATCAATACCGGCATAAGGATCAATTTATAGCCTAAGCCATACCAAAGGGCTTTCAAGGAAAGGGTCTGGGCGTTGATCTTTACTTGAAGGCCTACGGCAATCAGGGCAATGGGGGTAAGGGTGGCGGCAAATGCTTTCAGAATTTCATGAGGAATTCCCGTTAGTGTTACTTGGTCGATATTCATGGCAATAGCGATCAAGAAAAACAAGAAGGGCGGAAAGGTCAGTATTTTTTTGGTAACGTCCCGCTTGCGCTGCTTACCATGACCGTAGATGGATGCCACAATGATGGCGATGCTGCTCACGATGATAAATGAACCTGCTTGGTCTACGAGTAAAGCGATCTTTAGCCCTTCTGATCCATAAAGGGCTTCGATGATGGGAAAGCCGATAAATGAGGTGTTGGCCAGTCCGGGGACGATGATGAGACATCCCGTGGTGGTTTTGCTCCAGGAAAACTTCCGGCCCAAGGTTCCAAAAATCAGCCAAGAAAGCCCAAAACTTATCCAAGCGGTCAGGACGGGCAGCAACAGCTCAAAGGAGAGCGCCGTCTCCGGAATATGAAGCAATGCCAGCGCCGGAAGTACAATATAAATAAGGTAGGTATTTAAGGTCTTTGGGGCATTATCGGGCATTTCCTTGACCCGTTGGAGCAGTATTCCGATGGTGAGGCAAAGAATGACGAGGATTAGGTTGGTCATGAAGCAACGTTTAAGAAAAGTTTTTGGTTAAATTAACAGTAATGTAATTTGTTGTTAATCAATATTTTGATTTTATATTGTTTCTTTATGGAAAGAATTCGGCTTACCATGATGAAACTTGTACCTATTCTGATCGATAACAAGCGTATCGTGCAACTTTCCCAACTGACCATCGACCAGGCCAATGACCTGAGAAGTTTTTTGCCCGGCTCCAGTATCAAGCAAATAAGCTATCAAGGCATGGAACTTCAGGACTGTATTGATTTTGAGACCTATGAGTATTGGTGCCAGACCAACCATGTACAAAACGGTACCACGTCCACCATTTGGGATGTATAGCGCCTAGAGCATTCCAAAGTTTTTACGTTTTTCTATAAAATATCCCTGCAATTGGGGGTAAACGTTACTTTTTGCTTCAGGAATTCCAGAAAGGGTGATGTTCATGTCTCCTTTAGCACCATGGTCAATTACTTCCAAGGTCTCGATCAGAAATATAAACTCCTGAAGGCTTAGTGGATGGTCGGATTCTTCTGGCTTTACGGCAAAATCATTCCCATAAAAATCGACCACCTCAAAATAGATTTTTCCATCGAGTGGAGCGGCATATATGCTGATTTCCTCTCCCCATTGGCTTTCCGGATAGGATAGTTTCGCCAGCAGCGCCGAAGGCCCCGTGCCATCAAAGTAGCTCTTTGGTGTAAAATCAAAATCAATCATAGTCCAAAAGTAAGTGATCTGATGCGGAAACCATGGATGGAAGAATGGAATCTTTTCACCTTTTGCTGACGGTTTGGTAAGCCCGCATGCCCCATGGTAAAACCACGGCTAAATAAAAGTGCCACCAAGGCACAAAGTCACCAAGTGTATGTCCTGGTCTGGCATGAAAGGGTTGTGCCCAATGTCTTTTCGTGTCGTATGATTGTCTCGACAGATTGCATACACCAGCCCCGGCGGGGCGTCATGACAATAGCCATGGGGGAATCCCATGGTTAAATCATGGGGCCAAGGGTTGCTGTTTTAGCGGCATGGGCTTTTCTATTCCCCATAGATTCCCGCTAAAACCCATCCAAGTCAGCGGAGAAAAAGGAAGAATACAGATATGAAGGTATTAAAATGTCGGCATGCGGATCCGGCTGGTACAGCCAATATGCTTCATGGTAAGACCACGGCTACATTAAAACGCCACAAAGACGAAAAGTCACCAAGTGCATGTCCTGGCATGAAAGGGTTGTGCCCAATGTCTTTTCGTGTCGATTGATTGTTTCCACAGATTGCTTACACCAGCCTCGGCGGGGCGTCATGACAATAGCCATGGGGGAATCCCATGGTTAAATCATGGGTCCAAGGGTTCCTGTTTTAGCGGCATGGGCTTTTCTATTCCCCACAGATTCCCGCTAAAACCCATCCAAGTCAGCGGAGTAGTCCCAAGGCACTGATTATCGCAGGCCATTTTCCCATCTGGTTTGATGGAGCTGACGGCACAACATTTTTTTGTAAAAAATGCTTTTGTTTTAAAAAATACCTACATTTGCTGTCTATGAATGGTAAGAAAGGCACAAATAGAAATATAATTCGCGAAAGGATGGCTGTCCTTTTGGTGGCTATTTGCTGCTTTATCATTTCCAATTCGCAATATTTTTTGGGTGCTGAGGATTGTACTGCTGAGGCTGTGCAAGTGGAATATTCCCAGCAATCAGGAGATGAAGATCAGGACAATCAAACATTTTTGGATGTAGCAGCGGATGCTGTTGTGGCGCCTTTTGCCAGTTTAGTTGCTACCAGCACCATGAAATTGATCTATGAAATTATAGGCTTTGAAGAGCAACGTGCCATACCACAAGCGACCATGGCGCGATATCCGAGTCACTTTTTGGAAGTATTGTTGGAGCAGATAGTGGCTCCTAATGCACCATAACCCACCTTTTTTCGCTCTCTACAGCAGACAATATTACCTGCTGATCATTCTCTATTGAATTTCAATCAACAATAATTATAGTTATTTCATTTAAGTAAATCATGCAAAACAAAGGGATCATTGTGTTTTTGACAGTGATTGTTACGGCTTTATGCTTGTACTATCTGTCATTTACCTACGTTTCGAGTAATGTCCAAAAGGACGCGATCGCCTATGCAACAGACGCAGAAGGCAATCTTGATTTCGCTAAAAAGCAATCTTACCTGGATTCGATCTGGCGCGAGCCAGTGTACAACTTCCTGGGAATCGAATATACCTTCAAAGAAGTAAAGGAAACCGAGCTCGGACTGGGGCTGGACCTTCAGGGGGGTATGCACGTTACCTTGGCAGTTTCTCCAGTAGAGATCGTAAAAGGCCTTGCCGGAAACAGCAAGAACGAAGCATTCAATGCAGCTGTGGACGAAGCTGAAGAGCTGAGCAAAACTTCCAACGAGAAGTTTGTAGACCTGTTCTATGCCGCTTGGAAAGAAAAATCCGGTGACAAGCAATTGAACACCATCTATGCTACCGCTGCCAATCGCGGAAGGATTTCCTTGGAATCTTCCGACAGTGAAATCCTAAGCATCATCGATGAGGAAGTAGAAAACGCCATCGACCGTTCTTTCAATATCCTGAGAACGCGTATCGACCGTTTTGGAACTTCCCAGCCAAACATCCAGCGGATCCAAGGTACTGGCAGGATTCAAATTGAGCTGCCAGGGGTGGACAACCAAGAGCGGGTGAGAAACCTGCTTCAAGGGGTGGCCAAGCTTCAGTTTTGGCGAGTAGCTGAGATCAATGAATACGGCGATGCCCTCCAACGAATCAATGCCGCTTTAGTGGCTGAAGCTAAGGCCAACAAGCCTGCGGCCGCTGCTTCCGCCGACGCAGATACCACCGGTGCTGCGTCTGATACGACCATGACCGACTTGGAGCGGCAACTTGCCGAAGGGGGTGACGAGACCGATTCTTTGTCTTCTGAAGTTTCTCCGCTTTTCTCCCTATTGAAAGCCAATTACGGATTGGTGTATAACGTGAAGGATACGGTGACCATTAACCGGATCCTGAACAGAGAGGACATCAAACCGCTGCTTCCGCGTGGATTGACCTTTATGTGGTCAGTGAAGCCCCGTGAAGTAGATGGTGAGGAGCTATTGGAGCTTCATGCTATGGAAACGCCAAGAGGGACAGAACAGGCACCCTTGGAAGGGGATGTGATCACCGATGCCAAGCAAGTGCTGGATCAAAGTTCAAATCCTGCGGTAAGCATGAGCATGAATGCTGATGGAGCCAGAAAATGGAGAAAAATGACTGCCGAAAATATCGGCAGAAGAATCGCAGTGGTGTTGGACAATTATGTATACACAGCACCAAATATCCTTGGGGAAATCCCAAGTGGCCAATCTGAAATCACTGGTAACTTCACCATTGAAGAAGCCAAAGACTTGGCCAATATCTTGAAGTCAGGTACTTTGCCTGCACCTACAAATATCGTAGAAGAAGCCATTATCGGCCCGACCTTGGGTAAGGAAGCCCAAGCACAGGGTATCAATTCCATGGTGGCCGGCTTGGTGATCGTCGTGCTGTTTATGATTGCCTATTATGCCAAAGGCGGTTTTGTGGCCATTGCAGCATTGGTGTTCAACATCTTCTTTATCCTGGGAATCCTGGCTCAGCTGGGCACGGCACTTACCTTGCCGGGTATCGCGGGTATCGTGTTGACCATCGGGATGTCTATTGATGCCAACGTTTTGATCTTCGAGAGGATCAAAGAGGAACTGGCAGCTGGGGCAGGATTGCTACAGGCCATTACCAGTGGTTACAACAAGGCATTCAGTGCCATCCTTGACTCCAATGTCACCACATTCTTGACAGGTGCCATTCTTTACGCCCTGGGCCAAGGTCCTGTGAAAGGCTTTGCGATCGTATTGATGATCGGTATCGCTTCCTCTTTTTTCTCTGCGGTATTCATCACGCGCGTGATCGTATACTGGATGAGCAAGAAAGGTGAGCAAAGCAAGATTTCCTTCGCTTCGCCATTTGCCAAAAACCTGTTCAGCAACCTTAACATTGACTTCCTTGGGAAGCGTAAAGTGGCTTACTTGATTTCTACAGGGATCATCATCATCGGCCTTGCCTTTGCGGTGATCAATGGATTGAAATTTGGTGTGGATTTCACAGGTGGTCGTTCGTATATCGTGGAATTTGCCGAGCCGGTGGCTGCATCTGACCTGAAAACGGGATTGGACAAAGCCTTTGACGGCTCTGTAGAAGCCAAGACCTATGGCTCTAATAATGTCATCAAGATCACCACTTCCTACCTGATCAATGACGACTCCGATGAGGCCAACAGTGAAGTAGCGACCAAGGTCCGTGAAGGCATTGCCGATGTGACGGGCTTTAGTTTTGTGGATGAGGTAGCCCAGATGGGAGACAGTTCTTTTGCCATTACCGGTTCTTCTAAAGTAGGAGCGACGGTAGCAGATGACATTAAGAACTCCTCCATGGAGGCCATGTTCTTTGCATTGGTTGCGATCTTCCTTTACATCTTGTTAAGGTTCCGTAAGTGGCAGTATTCGCTGGCTTCTATCATTGCGTTGGCACACGACACCTTGTTTGTGGTGGCTGCTTTTGCGATTGCCAGTGCCTTTGGTGCGACATTCGAAATCGACCAAGTCTTTATCGCGGCGATGTTGACCGTTATTGGTTACTCCATAAACGATACCGTAATTGTATTTGACCGTATTCGGGAAAATATCACTAACCGCGGTACCTCGAAGTTGGTAAAAATGTTTAACGATGCCATCAACCAAACCATGGCCAGAACCTTGATCACGTCATTCACCACCTTGATCGTGGTGATTGTATTGCTGATTTTTGGCGGTGAAGTGTTGAGAGGATTCTCTTTTGCATTGTTTGTAGGGGTACTTGTCGGTACTTACTCTTCCATCTATATCGCTACGCCAATTGTCGTGGATCTGATGAAAAGAGAAATTGCCCAAGAAAAAGAAGAAGCCGAGAAGGTAGCCTAAGTTACCTGAGCTTTTTAGGCATATTTGGGGCACCCTGTTTGAGGACAGGGTGCCTTTTATTTTTATACATCATGGTGCCCTCCCCGTAGCCATAATCCGGCATCAATAGGTTTCTTTTATCATATTGAACCATTCATATAGCTAAAAAATACCATGATCATGGTATTTCCTCCCAGTTTCAAAGCCCGTAATTTAGCATATTGGAAAAATAAAAAGTAAAATCCTTTAGATTTTACGGAGATGGATTTAACGAAGGGGATCAAAAAATGAGTCAAATCGCGTATTTAGGGGTCATTCTTTGCAGTTTAGTGGGGGGTGTGATCTGCTATTTTTATAACAAACCAACTTACAAGTCTACCCACAAGCTACTGCTGATTACGCTCTTGTTTGTGTTTTTGCTAGAAGCAGTGGGTGAATATACCGCCAGTAAGCAGATCAATAATCTTTTGCTTTACAATGTCTGTTGGATATACATTGAATCATATCTCATCGTATACTATTTCTCCTTACTAGAGCACAAGAAAAAGCTACGGAGGCTGTACTTTGTCCTTTTTGGTGTAGCGATGGTCTGGGGGCTGTATAATTCCCTGTTTATTCAGCCGATTCAGACACATTTCCAGTATTACAGCTTACTTCCTATGGGCTTGCTGATTTTGGGATTATCGGTTCGGTTTTTCTATAGCGTCATCAGGTTGGAGAAATATTCCCAGGCCGATTTGCTCAGTATTCCGCATTTGTGGATCGTGGCCTTTATTACTTTCTTTTATGTGGAGGCGCTTACTTTGTTTGGCTTTATGGAGTTTTATGCATCAGCGAATCTGGATATTATCATCGCCTGGACCAAACTGAACAGGATTATTGCCGGGGTCATGTACCTTTCTTTTGGCCTGGCTTTTTACACGCCCAATATATTTGAGAAGAAGCTGGCCTAACAAAGGAATTGGAGGGCTAATGTCCATAAATAGGTAAAAAAGGACTATTTTTCTAACACGATATAATTTATCACCAAAAAACATAAAATGATATGGCAAAAAAAAACAAGCTCACCAAAAAACAATTCAAAGCCGTTACCAGAAAGTACCGGAGCGAAGTGGGCAGTGGTAAGCCCGGCTTGGGTGTGAAAGGCGAAATCACGAACCAAACCCGCTGGATTTGGTTTGAAAGGGAATTGATCGAAAAAGTCCTTAAGCAAACCGATGAGTCCAAAGGCGGGATCAAGTTTTATTTTGGCGAATATGACGAAAGTTTTACCGAGTCTCTTGGGCCGGAGTATGTAGGGAGAATGATGCTGGCGATGGTTCCGTGTAACGAAGGTGATCTGGACAAAAAAGCTGCGGACATGAGAAATTTTGAAGCCATGACCCTCAAGGAAGATGATGGGGAAGATGAGGAAGATGAAGCTGAAAACGGAGGAAGACTCTGTCCTCCAAATTGTTAATGTTCTGAAAATTCGGTAAGGAAGTGACGGTAATTTTTAGCGATTGCTTACCGATATACCGTAGATTTAGCGATTTTTGGTGGTGGATTGCCCTTGGTCTTGGGCAGTTTACCACTGTTTTTAATTGATCATGTCATTTTATGGGATTTAACGTTTACTTATTTAGCATTCTCTTGGGGACGATCACTTGTGCGGGGGTGTTTTTTTTTCCTGAATTACGTACCAGAAGCGGTTCTCATAAATTGCTTTTTGGATTGCTCCTGACCGTGTTGATGTTTGAGTACGTAGCCAATTACTTGGTAGAAAAACATCATCTTCCGAATTTGGTGGTTTACAATGTGTTTTTTGTTTACTTGGAAACCATCCTTATTGTACTGTACTTCTACCGGTTGATGACGAAAAAAGGCAAGCGCTTGATCAGGATCGGATTGACTGCTTTTATACTTATTGGCTTGATAAACAGCTTGTTTGTTCAGGACATCATGGAGAAATTCCAAAACCTAAGCTTCGCCGTAGCGGTGTTACTGATCCTATCGTGTTGCATTTGGTTTTTTTTCGATATTTTCCGCCTCAAGCGCTATCAAAATGTAAACATCCTTTCTGTTCCCGAATTTTGGATTACCACTTCCATCCTATTTTTCTATAGCACAGGATTCGTATACTTTATGCCCATTCGGTATTTTGACACCATGGAGCTGCAACTGTTGGAATTATTGGGAAATGTAAACCGTTTTTTGGCGGGCTTGATGTACCTTATCTTTGGATTTGCCTATTATGCACCCTTGATCTTTAAAAAATAAGTAATATGAATTACGAACCTACACAGATTTTCTTCATTGTCTTCAGTGGGATTATCCTGATGCTTCTGATGAGTGGGTTCATCATCGTAATGGTATTGCTTCATCGCCAGCAGCAGCTTCGCAATCGCCAAAAGATGGAAAATCTTAAGGCAGAATATGACAAGACCATGCTGAAGGTAGAAAAAGAAATTCAGGACCAGACCCTTTCCTTTATCGGGCAAGAGCTGCATGATAATCTTGGTCAGATTCTTTCGCTGGCCAAATTGACATTAAACAGTCCAGACGAAGAGAATTATTCGGAGGGAAAGCGATTGATAAACCACGCCATCAAGGAGGTTCGTTCCTTGAGCAAGCGACTAAACCTCGATTGGGTGAAAGAAGTGAAGTTGGAGGATTTTATCCGTGGAGAGCTTCAAAAGATTGAAAAATCGGGTCTTTGCAAGACGCAATTTGAGACAAGCGCCCAATCGTTGGCGCTTGATCAGGATAAAAAGCTCGTCTTGATCCGCGTCATTCAAGAGTGCCTGAACAATATCATCAAGCATGCGGATCCTTCCATGGTCTATATTTCCCTGGACCAAAAGGATGACCGCTTGAGCGTCACGGTCAAGGATGATGGGAATGGTTTTGATGTGGAAGACAGCTCCAAAGGAATGGGGCTCCATAACCTAAAATCACGCATCGAAACCATTGGTGGAAAACTGACGGTCTCTTCAATTATAGGAATTGGCACAGAAATCAAACTTTTATTGCCGTTTGAATAGATAAAAGTTAAATTAGTAGCTGCAAACACCCTAAAGCAGCTTCAATCGATGACCAAAAAGCTCCCTTTTTCCACTGGATTTCTAAGAATAGGGCTGTAAATTTCCTTTGAACGGGCAGGCACGTTTGTAAATTTCGATACTGAGCAATTTCACCAACTGAATCATGATTCGTGTAGTTTTAGCCGACGACCATAAAATGTTTGCCAAGGGCATCGCCAACCTGCTTGAAAAAGAAGAGGACATTCAGGTGATGGGGGTGTTTACCAATGGCAAAGAGCTAGTGGAGTTTTTGAAGAAGGAGCAAGTGGACCTGGTGCTTACCGACATGAACATGCCCGGAATGGATGGCCTTGCGGTCATTCAGCAGATCAACAAAGAAAAGATAAAGGCTAGGCTCATCGTCTTATCCATGTATGATGATGAAGATATTTTCAAAAAATGCCAAAAACAAGGCGTAGATGGTTATGTGCTGAAAGATGCAGATCCCGACGAACTCATCTATACCATTCGGGAAGTGATCAACGGGCATCATGTCATGCATTTCCAGCGAGTGCTCAAGCAGGTGGACGAAGACCAGTATTATGATGCGTTTAAGCAGAAGTTTAAGCTTTCCCGCAGGGAGCTTCAGATCCTGTCGTTGATCAAGGATGGCCATACGAACCAGTCCATCGCTGATGAACTTTTTCTCAGCATCTATACCGTAGAAACCCATAGAAAAAATATTCATCATAAACTTGGCGTGAATACAGTCGTAGAACTGATGAAGAAAGCCTTGGAAATGAACCTATAAATGACACAACCGCTTAAGACAGGATTGGTAGGCTTTGGCAGAGTCGCTCAGACGATGCATGCGCCCTTGATCCACCAAGAACCATTGCTTGACTTGACAGCTGTGGTGGAAAGACACCATCAAAAGTCAAAGGAGAAATACCCGGCAGTTACCGTTTACAGAAGCCTGGAAGCATTGCTTGCAGAAGCTGACGTAGACCTAATCGTCATCTGCACGCCCAATGAATACCACTTTTCTCAAGCCAAAATGGCCTTGGAGGCGGGTAAACATGTGGTCGTGGACAAGCCCATCACCGTCAGCTCCAGTGAAGCAGAGGCCCTCCTTTCACTGGCCAAATCAAAAGGGAAACTGCTCTCTGCTTTCCAAAACCGCCGATGGGACGGGGATTTCCAGACCATCACCAAGCTCCTCCATGAAGGCACCTTGGGCAGGATCGTCCATTTCGAATCCCATTTTGATCGCTTTCGGCCTGAGCCTACTGAAAACTGGCGAGAACAGCAAGTTCCTGGAAGTGGGATCCTTTATGATCTTGGAGCGCATTTGATCGATCAGGCCTTGTTACTTTTTGGAAAACCAGAATGGGTATATGCGGAGATTTTAACACAACGAAGTGGGGTAGAAGCGGATGATTTCTTTGACCTGACGCTGATGTATCCCACCACCAAAGTGCGGCTCAGTGCCAGCATCCTGATGAATGCCCCATTACCAAAATTTCTGGTGTTGGGTGACAAAGGCAGCTATAGCAAGTATGGTCTGGATGTGCAAGAAGCTGCTTTTAAGGCAGGAATCCTCCCGGGAAGCGATCATTGGGGCGAAGAAGATCCTTCTTCCTATGGAAAGGTTTACCTCGAAGGAACGTCCTATCCTTATCCTACTGTAAAGGGTAATTATTTGGCCTACTATGAAAATATCGCTGAAACCATCTTGGGAAAAGCTACTTTAAAGGTAAAGCCAGAGGAAGCCATCGAAGTCTTGAAAGTCATCGAAGCAGCCCAAAAAAGCCATGCGGAAGGTAAGCGAGTGTACCTTTGATGTCCCTCATTACTGGGAGGAATCAGTTGATTGGCGAAGGGATTGGGGTGATGGTGCTATGGTGGATTGACTTTCCACGCGTGCTTTCAAGGCCTTGTTCATGGCTTCAAAACCATCTTTAGTGGAAGTGAGCAATTGCTTCTTGAATAAGGGAACCAGCCATCCGCTGAACGTTTCTTGATGCAGGAACAGGGTGTTTCCATTTGCCAAAGCCTGAAGCTGAAAGCTGTGCTCTCCATCAAAAAGTCCTTTTATCATCAACTTTCCCTTCCACCGAAATGCTTTGTTCGGGTTGATGGTCATGATCGTTGGCGTAAAAGTCATTCCGGGCAATTTAACCTTGATGCGACTGCCTTCAGCAAGGTGGCCGGAAAGTGACTTTACGAAAGGATTCCATTCAGGATAGCTGTTGGTATCCATGAGGATTTTCCAGACCTCCTGCGAGCTGGCATTGATTTCGATTTGGGTGGTAATTTTCATGTTGTATTCGTTTAGTACAACACAAAATTCAATAAAATACCTCAAAAAAGCCTTGATCTAGATCAAGAAAGGCAATTTTTACGAATTCGGCTGAACGTTTCAGGTGTCATCCCGATCATTGAAGCCAAATAATGCAGGGGAACTTCATTGAAAAGATGACGTTTGAATTGGAAAAGCTGCTGGTAACGCTCCTCGGCAGTCTTGGACAGCAAGCCAAAGACCCTATCCTCCAAGGTAATAAAGCATTTGGCTATAAAGAGCTTTTCCAGTTCGGGCCACGCAGGAAGCACCTCCGGAAGGGAACGATAGGCTTCTTGGTGAATGGTGTACAGGGTACATGATGAAATCGCCTGGATGTTGCGGCGGGCATTTTGGCCAAAGGCCAAACTGCTCAGGTCAGTGGTGAACTCTCCTGTGGAACTTATCCATTGGGTGACTTCCTTTCCATTTTCAGCCGTTTCAAATATCCTTAAATAGCCGCTTTTTAAGAAGCTTAGCTTGTGGCAGGGCTTTCCAGTTTGGGCATAAAAATCACCCTTTTCCATGGTCTCCATCCGAAACAGCTCCGCTAATTGCTCCAGTTGGGCTGTATTTAGCGGAAAATATTCCTTGAGGTAATTTTGAAGCTCAATTTTAGATTCCCCTGCGATCATCATTTCCAAAGGTTTACGGATGCACTACTGTTTTGTGGAAATTTCATAAAAAGAAAGCACAAATAGTAGCGATTGGACTGAGTTTTGCGTAAAGATTACAAACGATAACCACTTTTGATATGAAGCAGGTAATTTATGGAAGCCTTGTTGCCCTGGTACTTTTGAGTGCTTGTACCCAAGAAAAGGCAGTATCCCCGACCGGAACTTTTTATGCGGTGCTTCCCTGTGCCGATTGTCCGGGAATCAGTTATGCGCTTACCCTTCAGTCCGATTCCAGTTATACCGAAAAGATGGTTTATCAGGAAAGGAGCGAAGAGGTCATGGAAAAATCAGGCCATTTCACCATGCAGGAAGACGGATTATTAGCCTTGGAAAAGGAGGAATCTGAAGGCATGCGCCTTTTTCAGGTCCATGGTGACAGTCTTCAAATGCTTGACAGAGCAGGCAACCCCATCGAAAGTCCATTTTCTGACCGCTACTACCTGACCAAAGAGCAACCAGCATCATTTAGCATGGCATTGAAGAAAAAGTCCTTTATAGGTTTCAAAGCAAGGGGAAATGAGCCTTTTTGGTCTTTGGAGATGGATTTCAACAAGCAAATGGTTTTTAAGCCCATGGAAGGTGAGCCGTTCATTGCGCCCGTCCCAGAACCCGTCAGGCCACAAGATGTGAATGCAGTCAGCTATCGGGCAGATACGGAGAAGGGCAGCCTTCATGTAACGATCTTCAGAAAGAAATGCGAAGACACCATGTCCGGGGAAACGTTTGGTTATACCGTTAATATCCGTGTAAAGCAGGGTAAGGATGGTGAATTCCGTGGTTATATGGGATGTGGTGATTATCAGGGAGATTATCGTTTAAATGATATTTGGGCACTAGAGACCCTAGACGGGGAAGCGCTGATCAAAGAAGGTAAAAGCCCAAACCTCGAATTCAATCTCCGGGAAAATCGTTTCTTTGGCTTTGGTGGCTGCAATAGGATCAGTGGAGCACTGTCCATAGAAAATCAGCAGGTTGGTTTTGCCAAGGTGGTCACGACAGAGATGGCTTGTGACCATTTAGCAGCAGAGAAAGTTTTTGTAAAGCATATTACGGACCAAACCTACGATTTTAAGATCGATGGATTGACCTTGACCCTCAGCAATGATCAACATACCATGGTATTCAGAAAAATAGACTAGTGGGTATCGGTAAGGACATTCGCTAGAAGCGCTTGCAAAAACCAACGGCCAAATTCCAGGTGTTATAGCCACGTTTAATGTCCAAGGCAAAGGAAGGAAGGAGTTCCCATTGCTGGCCCATGTCGATGGCATATTCTGTTCCGACCCTAAAAACAGGCAAATTTTCGTGTTTTTCCAGTTCAATGCCCCCGCCACCAAATAGTGCCCAACGTTCTGTCAGCTCGTAATTGGCGACAAGCGCAAAGAGCATGGACCGCTCTCGCTCAAGGTCTTCATTTCGGATGATGTAATGTTCCAGCTCCCAATCCCACATCACACCAATTTCCCAACGCTCATGAACCTTTCTGAAATAATCGAAACCAACGGCCGGCACAAAATAGCCTCCTTCTGATTCTGTTTGGTCCAGATCGTCCCCTTGTGGGATCCAGGTATACCCGAGTGAAAATACTACTCGGTTGAGGGTTTCGTTTTCTGATGGTTCTTCCTCCTCTTGGGCCATGGCTTGGCCTGCGATGAGCAATATGAAAAAAATGATGGTAACCGAGTATTTTATGTTCATAGTGGTGAGGCTTATGCTGGTGCAACAGTGATGTTTAAGCCTAAAATAATTATTTACCCGCTAAAAATCACCTAAGCTGCCAGGTTAGCAAGGAGATTGGATGATTCTTTGCAAACTTATAAGGGAAGACCTTCTCTAATCAAGCGGGCAATTTCTGCCATTCCACGGTCGCTGGGATGCCTGGCCACTCCTTGATCTTCATATTCTCCCAACGCCATATTTTGATCATGCTCGCTGAGATGGGTAATGTCAATTAAGGTCCATCCTTCCCGTTCAGCAGCCCATTTTAGTTGGGCATTCATCACGGGATTGACCCAAAAGGTGGTAGTGACGACCACTTTGCTTGCTTCATCTTTTTTCAGGTAATCCACAAAATGAATCAATGCTTCTCCAAAATTGTGTTCTTTTACCTGATCCGTTTTGACATTTTCCCCTAACCGGACAATGACCAGCTCTGGATCAAATGCCTTGAGTGCAGCATATTGCTCAACATCCAATGTGGAAAAGTTAACCTCAAACGGATAGACATTTTCCCGAATGGCCTCGATGTCCGGGTTATAGGATTTTAGGGAATTGTAAAGAATGCTGAAATAATCATTTTCCGGTCTGCTGGCTGCCATTCCCCAGCCATTGTTCCAGCCAATATCTGGCGCAGGAGGATGGTAGGTGATGCTATTGCCGATGACCAATACTTTATCTACAAGCTTTTGTTTAGGGGCTGGATCGTCACAGCCTGTAAGGCCAAAAAGCATCATTGCCGAGCCACAGAAAAGAAGGAGTAGGGAGGAAAAAGATCGTTTCATTTTGGATGTTAACTTGCGAAATGTGATGTGCTAAATAAATTAATTTCTACAATAAAACCGATCCTCTAGGGCTTCTTTTAGCCTTAGGAACTGTTGCCATTTGGGATATTGGGTGACGTCATGGATGGCCATGACCTCGTCAAACATCTGCTGGGCGGTCTCATACTGCCCGTTGCGGAAGGCACGGAAGGCATGTTTCAGCAGCTGCAGAGCACGGGCAAGTTCCAGTTCCTTTTCAATTTGCTCACTTGCGAGCCGCTGACGGCTAAACGCCAAGCTTTCGGGGCTTACCTTGACACTAAATTCCCGAATGGGGGATTTCAGCACCAGGCCATTTAAGGTGGTACACCTGCTGAGGGCGACATAAGCCTGCCCTGCTTCAAAAGACCTGCTGATATCCAAAATGGCCCGCTCAAAGGTCAAGCCTTGGCTTTTGTGGACGGTGATGGCCCAAGCCAATTTAAGGGGAAACTGGATAAAAGTACCGATTACCTTGGATTCAAGATGTTCCTCTGCTTCATTGTACACAAATTCCACGTTCTCCCAGACCTCGCGATGAACCTCGTAGATAAAGCCACGGCGGTCCTCCACCTCGATCATATCATCGGTCATTTTGGTGACTTTACCGATCATTCCATTATAATACTTGGCATCGGGATTATTGCGCATAAAGATCACCTGCGCCCCGATTTTCAGGGTCAGGTCCACCGGGTCGAAAGGCGCCATGTTCAATGGAAAATCATCCTTTATTTCTGCCCGATAGGTGCGTGGTTCTTTTTTGAGCTCTGCTAGCTTCTGCCGGTTGATTTCGGCGATGGTGGCATTATGGGTGCCAATGAGAATATATTCCTCATCCAAGAGCCCAAAGCGATAATTTTTAGCCGTTTCATTCAATCGCTGAATGTCCGCAGGGGTGTGTTCACTTTCGCGGATTCGGTTGAGCAGGGCCTTAAACTGTTCGTCTTTTTGCCGGTAAATCTTCTGAAGCTCAATGTGCAGGGGCATTAGTGCTTGAAAAGCATGGGAGCTAAAGAAAAACCTGGAGCCGTAATGGGGAGCGAGATGCTCCCAATCCGTATTCCTGACCACCGGCGGCAGCTGGAAGGGATCTCCGATAAAGATCATCTGTACCCCGCCAAAAGGCAAATGCATTTTTTTTCGGTAAACGCGCAAAAGTTGGTCGATCACATCCAGCAGTTCCACGCGTACCATGGAGACTTCATCGATGACGAGCATATCCATCCGATTGATCAAGTCCCGATGTTTTTTACGGTATTGAAACTGCTCGAAAATGTTCAGGCCTTTACCCTTTTCTCTTTTCTTGGGCTGTAGCCTTGGATCTCCGGGCAAGAACAGCTGGCGAGGATCGATTTTAAAAAAAGAGTGGATGGTCTTTCCTTTGGCGTTGATGGCCGCTACTCCGGTAGGAGCTACTACGGCCATGTTTTTGTCTTGGTTAAGCTTTCGAAGGGTATGCAAAAAAGTAGTTTTCCCAGTGCCCGCCTTGCCGGTTAGAAATAAGGATTTATCCGAAAAAAGGGCGACCTCCAATGCATGGATAAACGCCTCGTTATCGGTGTCCAATCCCCTCGCCGAAAACGCTGTATATAGATATTCTTTTATGGAAAAGGCCATGAACAAAGTTAAGGAATGAATTTGGAAAACCTTGGCCAAACCTGTTACCGGGCAAATTGGCTATAAAGAAAAGGAGAACCTTATTCAAAGTTCTCCTTTCCACACACGGCAACTATATTATCTTGGAATCAAAATTCCCGGTAAGGGGCATCCAACAGTTCATTGACTTCCTCTTCCTTGAATCTTGCTTTTTCGGCATCCCAGTGGAGCGTCTTGTTAGGGAAACGACCTGCCAAGGTGCCCAAAAGAATGGTTTCGGTCAGTCGGGAGGCATAGGAGAAGGGTGCACTGCACTCGTCCTTGCCCAGACAGGCATCGACAAATTGGTGATAATGCTTTTTACCCTCACTGGCATAATCCCGGACAGGTTCGCCCAGATGCGCTGTACCGCTAAGGTCAAGTTCTTGGTAGGCATTATCCACAATGAGCTTGGGCAGCTGCATAAAGTGGGGAAGCAGCAATCTCCTTCCATCTTCACCGATGAACATGGCCCCTTGTGCAGGTAATTTTTCTCCATTGGGCAGTTTGAGGTCTTTGTGTTTTTCTGGCGCTCCGGGACCATCATACCAAACCCATTTTAAGGTCTCAGTGGTATGGGCGGTGCCCGGAAAGACGTAGGTTACCTCGTTGTTTTCTGGGAACCCAAAGCCTGTTGGCTTGCGACAATTGTTCTTGATCGTCATTGGCACATCCAGTTCAAGGGCATTGTAAGGGGTATCAAAAATATGTACGCCCATATCACCTAAAGTGCCACAGCCATAGTCCAGCACTTTTCTCCAATTTCCGGGATGATAATACCCTTCTTTATAGGCCCTTTCAGAAGAAGTGCCTAACCATAAATTCCAGTCCAAATTGGATGGTACAGGATCTGACCCTTCTGGGGCGGGACCGTCAAAACCCCAGTTTTTTGGCGACCATGCCCTTACGGTTTTTACTTTACCGATGATCCCATTGCGGATCAAGTGCGTCGCCAGCTGGTAATCATAAAAGGAGTGTACCTGAATGCCCATTTGGGTGGTGATATTATGGTCAGCAGCAAATTTCTTCATGGCCCTGGCTTCAGAGACATGATGGGTCAAGGGCTTCTGGCAATAGACTGATTTACCATTTTCCATGGCTAGCATAGAGGCAGGAGCATGGGTGTGGTCCGGTGTAGAAACCACTACCGCATCTATTCCGTCGGCCATGTCTTTGAACATTTCACGGTAATCTGCATAGGTCTTGGCATTGGGGTGCATGGCTTTGGCAGCAGCCAATGCATTTGTATCCACGTCGCATAAAGCCACCACATCGACCAATTCATGGCTGGAGATTGCCTTAAGGTCTTCCATGCCCATGTTCGATACGCCGATGTGGGCTGTCCGAAGCCTTTTTCCTTTGGCGAGGGACCATACCGATCCGGGAAGCATGGAAACCGCGGCCAAGGCTGCCGTATTTTTGAGAAATGTTCGTTTTTTCATGAAACCAATCTATTTAGAATGTACTGTAATTTATTTCGATTCCTTAACTTTTATTTTAACAAAACCAAGATACAAAAAAAAATAACTTAACTAACGACCATTAGTGTAAGTATTTAAATTTTCTTTCCGTTACTAGGTGTTTGTTTTCCACCTATACAAAATCAACGCATATAAAAAACCACTCGATTTGAAATGTAATACGACATTCATCCAGTTTTCCCCTAAAGGAGAATAATTGCCATGACTTTTCCAATATATTGGACGATCCTGCGATATTAATTATTGTTAATCAGGATGTTAATTAAAATTAAATACTGTTTTGATAAGAATCTATCCAATAGATTGCGGATAGCTATTGGACACGAATCTTATGGAAAAAATTTCTACTGTGTGTTTTTTGATCGTGATTTTACCTTTCTGGGCCGTGGCACAGGAGGACGTAACGGTAAAAGGGAAGGTGATAGACCGTGCCACCATGGCCCCGATACCGGTCGTTAGGATCAGCAGCTCCTTCCAGCGGGTATCCACGAATGATCAGGGGGAGTTCACCATTCAAGCAAAGAAGGGAGATACATTGACTTTTGTACACCTTTCCTACCAAACCCACTCTATCGTGGTCAGTGAGGAGAATAGCCCATTTCAGATGGTGCAATTGACAGAAAGGACATTGGAAATGCAGGAGTTTGAAGTAACGGAAATGCCTTCAGAGCAAACTTTTAAGGAGGCTATCTTAAATACTACGGGCAAGCATGCGATGGAAAGTAATATGATGCAGCGTAATATCAGCACGATTATGATCATAAAGGATCTGGGCTATCACTATGATTACAGCAGCTATGATATGCTACTAAAAAACATTAACCCTAACGGAGGCGTAACACTTTTCTCTAATAATCCGTCCATGGGTATCGTATCGGTATTCAAACGTTTGCTAGGAGGAAAGCCTCAATTGTCAGATCTTTCACCTGGTCCCGTGGATCGCGGCATTACCCGTCCCTTGTGGAGGAATCCGCTGAAATCGGATCCGGTCAAGATTGAATAATATGGATAAAATAACTTATTTATACATAAATTAATTGTTTATCGTTAGATTTATGTAGATAAATTGGTGGTCTAGCCAAAGAAAGTTTTTCGAGCCGAAGGCCTCTTTGGAGACTTTAAAAAGATACCATTATATAATCTATCATAACAAGCATAAAAATCTAATTGGACCATGACTCCTAATATAGAGGATCCCGTAATCACCTTATCGGGGATTTTTGTAAGCATTTTGCAAATTGCGGTAGCTTTCTTTGGAGGGCTATTTCTGTGGTTAAGTATCATGGCCTTCAATGGCCATGCGATGATCAACATGCTATTGGAAATGGCAGATGAACCAGGGCACGTGAACCCGGAAGAAATGTTCTTTGCAGGAATAGTCCTTTCAGCACTTTTCCTGGCGTGTATTGTGGTGTTCTTTGTGCTAAAATACCTTCGCAAAGTCGTCAACAGGGAAATCAATTCACGCCCTCCCATGTACTGAAAACTCTCCAAGCCAGGCATCACATCCTGAAGAAAAAGTGATGCCTGGCTTGGAGTGGTCGGTCAGTGATGATGTCCTCCAGGACCATGGACGTGCCCATGCTCGATTTCTTCCGGATCGGCATCTCGAATGGCCACAATCTCCCCTTTGAAGTGAAGGTCATATCCTGCCAAAGGCGAGTTAAAATCCATATGGACACCTTTGTAATCGACCTTGGTGATCTCTCCGCGAAGGTGATTTCCCTGATCATCCTGCATCGGGATCACTTTCCCTACCTTGAGCAAATCCTTGTTTTTCTTGCCGTCTTCCTTGAAGTTGGATTTGGGAACGATGGCTACTTTGCTCTCATCGTAGTCGCCATATGCATTTTCGTAATCGATAAATACGTCAAAGGTATCGCCCACCTGCTTACCGGAAATGGCTTCCTCCAATGAAGGCAAGGTATTGCCTGCGCCAAACAAAAAGGCAAAGGGTTGTTCTTTGGAAACTTTTTCTTTGAATTCTTTGCCATTTTCGCCATCATCTACATGGAGTTCATAGGCCACGCTGATGACTTTATTCTTTTCTGCGTTCATGATATTTGTGAGGTAAATGTTTAATTCTGAATTTTCACCTTAAGACAAATTAGCGAAACTCAATCGCTTTTGTACCTCTTTCCATGTGATCTCTGGCAGGGTTCACGTAAAAAGGTTATTTGGGCCGTAAGGGTTCCCAAAATTATCAAAAAATAATTTCATCAATGATCAAGAAACTAAAAGCTTTGCTAAATTCACTGCAAATTAAATAGGGGAATTATGGAAATATTTTTGCAGAGCGAATCGTGGATCGCCTTATTGACACTGACCTTTTTGGAAATTGTCTTGGGGGTGGATAATATCATATTTATTTCCATTGTTTCCAATAAACTCCCCGAATACCAGCAGCCAAAAGCCAGAAACCTGGGGTTACTTTTGGCCATGTTTTTCCGGATAGGATTGCTATTGGGGATTTCTTATATCATACAGTTTACGGAACCGCTTTTTACGGTTTTTGGTCATGGCTTTAGTGGTCGCGACATGATTTTGGCGGGAGGAGGATTGTTTTTGCTGTTCAAATCTACCATGGAAATCCACCATAAGATGGAAGGAGAGGCCGAAGAGGTAAAGGCCAGGTCCAGTGCGTCCTTCGGAAGTGTGATCGTTCAGATCTTGTTGCTTGATATGATTTTTTCATTCGATAGCATCCTCACAGCGGTAGGCTTGGTCGATCATGTATTGATCATGGTTATTGCTGTGGTCATTGCCTTGATCATCATGATGATCTTTGCGGGTAAGATCAGTTCCTTTATTAACAAACATCCTACGCTCCAGATTTTGGCCTTGAGCTTTTTGATCCTCATTGGCGTGATGCTGTTGGTAGAAGGCTTCCATGTGGAAGTGCCCAAAGGATATATCTATTTCGCAGTATTCTTTTCCTTGGCCGTGGAGCTGGTTAACATGCGCATGCGTAAAAAAACCTCCCAAAAACCAGTTGAACTTAACCCCAGGATAAAGGAATCCAAGGAATAACGAGCGGATGTAGGCTTATTGGTCTTGTGCTGCTTGCTTTTCAAGATATGCTTCTCGGTAATTCGACCAGATTTCGTAAATCGGGTCTCCCTTGGAGCTTAGTCCACTGTGGTGCCAAGCCTCATCCTTCACAGCGTAGTCGAATCCCAATGAAGCGCCCACGCGGCTGTCATCCCTGCTGAAAAACTCAATGTATTCAGTGTATTTTCCGTTTTGGGCGGTGTAATTTCCGCCTCCTGTACCGCTAAACTCCTTGGTTTCGGAATTGAAGGCAATCCACTGGAAGCGGCCACCACCGAGGATTTTGATCGTTCGACGTGGCCCAGGCGTCATGGTCTGTAATTCACCGTCACGTTTTCGACCGGTGATCACCCATGTGCCGTTCAGGTCATCGTCCCTGTCGGAGATTTTTTCCCATATTTCAATGACGTTTTTACCCTTATTCGTATAAGAAAGCACCATTTTTTCTTCCACAAAATCTAGGTTATAAGTAGTAGTGGTGCCCACTTTTTCGGGACTAGTGGTAAAAAAATCAAATGTTTCGGAATAGGTATGCTCGCCTTCTAAGGCATATAACCCGCCTCCTGCACCGATAAAATGGTTTGTGGTATCCGCTGTTTTCGCCCCAAAGGCAAAATACCCGTCCTGAAAGATCTTGACCTTTTCCTCATCGGTGACCTTTTCACCATTCAGGTACGTCAACTTCCAGGAACCTTCCAATTCCTGACCAAAAACATTTAGTGCCAAAAGCAGCAGCGGGAATATGCATAGGTTTTTCATCTGTGGGGGCTTTTAATGATGCTACTAATTTACAAAATTCGCTTAGTTCCCTTTCCCGTTTTGGGAAAGTTTGGTACTTTTTATACAAATGGTGTCTTAAAAAGAGATTTTCAAGCATAAATAAAAGCAAAATGGCAAAATTTACACTCGGCAAATCAAAGGATGACGTAATGGGGATGTTACCAGAAGGGGACATTAAAATCACGCAATTGGGCGCAAGAAAGGTGTGTGTGGTGCGTGCTGGTGAAGATGTCTTTGCTTTTGAACAGCAATGTCCTCATCGAGGAGCAGCCCTAAAAGACGGCCACATCAATGGGCAAGGAGAGGTGATTTGCCCGTTACATGCGTACCGCTTTGATTTGAAGACGGGAAGGTTGGCCTCTGGGGGAAGCTGTGGAGACCTGCAGGTATATTCGTGTCATCTTTCAGAAAGCGGCTTGGAGATAGTCATCTAGCACGTTAATACGACAAAAATTATGACTGCTTCGACCTAAAAAAGAACTAAACCACAATTTTTTAGTTATATTGATTGTATTATTTAGAGAAGATATATGAAAAAGAAAAAGTGGGTGATTTTTTTGGGTGCAATGTTACTCCTGATTGTTTTTGTCTTGGAAGGGGTGCCGTTTTTGGTAAACCTCTACCTGAACAAGAATGCAAATGAAATCGTAAGTGACTTGATTACGCGTACCGATGATTTTAGTGGGCATCAAGTGAAGTTTGGGCAGATTAAACTGGATTATGACTACCGTGGTACTTATTTGGAACTGGATTCGGTAGCCATCTTCCCAGCGGAGGACCTTTCCCCAAACGAAGTTAAGATCAACCTGCTCGCCGACCGGATTTTGCTCTCGGGATTTTTGTGGAAAAGCCTTTGGCTGGACAATACCATCACGCTGGATTCAGCAGAGCTCCGAAATGTACGAATCAATTCCCTTTCGCCGTCCCTGGACTCTTTGAAGCTAAAAGATAAGTCACAAGCCAAACAAAGCTCCGGCAAGGATTATAAATCCATACAAGTGGCCCATATCAATATCCGTGATTTTGCCATCCAAAACAGGGATGTCGTGACCGATTCTGCCAGGCTGGAACTGGAGGGCTTGAATGTCGTGGCCACTGATTTTATAATCACCAAAAAGGACCTTGAGCAGCCAGATGCTTTATTTTCAGTAGGTGACATAGATGGCAGCATTGCCCATTCATACATCCACTTTAACCAGTATCGAAATGTCTTGCATGCAGAGGGCATCCAGTTTGATAAAGGAAAAAGGTCGCTGGAGGTCAAAGCTGTCCAGCTGGACAATAAGCTGGACAAGTATGCCTATACGAGGAGTTTTGCCAAGGAAACGGATTGGATAGAGCTGATCAAAGGTTCGGTGAAATTGGTCAATATGAACTATGATGCCTATTTCCGAAAAAATCTCATTGAGTCCGAGAAACTGGTCATTGCTGATATGGAGATCAATGTCTTTAGGGACAAAAGAAAGCCCGATGACACCCGTAAGCGACCCAAGATGATCAATGAAATCATCAAAAGCATTCCTAAGGACCTTCATGTGGACGTCATCCAAGTGGATAACGGCTATGTTTCCTATGAAGAACGCCCCGACAATGATGGGCCTGTGGCGGGCAAGATCTTTTTCGACCAGATTAATGCCAAGATCATAAATATCACCAATGTGCCTGAAATGCTCGACATGCACAATGAGCTTACCTTGAAAGCAACCGCCAGCATCATGGGTGAAGGAAAGGTGGACCTAAACGTCACCTATTTCCTTCAGGACAGTACGGGGAGGTTTACCATGGATGGAAGCATCCGAAACATGGAGATTACAGCGATCAATCCCATGCTCCGTCCTGCCACCCAAGTAGAGGCCCGCAGTGGTGTGATCGACGAGATGACATTTGATATCAATGCCAATGATCTGGAAGGCACAGGAAACCTCGTGATGAAATATCATGACTTGGCCATTGATATCCGGGGGAAATCCTATGGAAAAGGTCAGAACATTTTCCAAAAAATCGGTTCATTCCTTACCAATAAGCTGGTCATTCGATCAGAAAATCCAGGCCCTAAAGGCGAACTCAAAGAAGGAACGGTTTACTTTAAGCGAGATCAGAGCAAATTCATTTTTAATTACTGGTGGAAGCTTGTGCTCAGCGGGATGCGGTCTACCCTGACCGGGGAGGACGAAGAGGCCCTTCGAAAAAGAAGTGCCAAGCAATAAACTTATTCGCTGTCAAAACGGTTTTAGAAGACGGTAAGGGTATTCCGTGAATAATCCATATTTTTGTAAAATTGTAAACCTAATAAAAGGTCCGATCCCTTCATGTCAAAAACAGTAGCAGCAGTAGAAGAAACAATAGAGATTTATGGTGCTCGTGAGCACAATCTCAAAAATTTAGACCTGTCCATTCCCCGAAATAAGCTTGTGGTCATCACGGGCCTTAGTGGAAGTGGCAAAAGTTCCTTGGCATTTGATACTATCTATGCCGAAGGACAGCGCCGCTATATGGAGAGCTTTTCCGCCTATGCCCGGTCTTTTCTTGGTGGGATGGAGCGTCCGGATGTGGATAAGATCAATGGGCTTTCGCCGGTGATTTCCATCGAGCAAAAGACCACCAGCAAAAACCCTCGCTCTACCGTGGGCACCGTGACGGAGATTTATGATTTTATGCGTTTGCTGTATGCCCGCTCCGGGGAAGCGTACAGCTACCTATCGGGAAAAAAAATGATCCGTCAGACGGAAGATCAGATCATTGACCAGCTGCTGGAGCACTTTGCAGGAAAGAAGCTATATATCTTGGCTCCTGTAGTAAAAGGACGGAAAGGACATTACCGGGAGCTCTTTGAGCAGATCCGAAAAATGGGATTTTCCAAAGTCCGCGTGGATGGCGTGGTCATGGAAATGGTACCCAAGATGCAAGTGGACCGGTATAAGATCCATGACATCGAAATCGTGGTCGACAGGATCATTGCCGAAGAAGACGACCGCTATCGCATCACCCAGTCCCTCAAAACTGCCTTGCAGCACGGGAAAGGCATCATCATGCTCCGTGATGAGGAAGGAAACGTCCATCACTTTTCCAAATACCTGATGGATCCGACCACAGGGCTTTCCTATGATGAGCCAGCCCCCAACACCTTTTCCTTTAACAGTCCTTACGGAGCTTGCCCGACTTGCAACGGCATTGGAGTGATTGAAGAGATCACCAAGGAAAACATTATTCCAGATCCCAATTTAAGCATTTCAAGAGGTGGAATCGTGCCTATTGGAGAATATAGGGACATCTGGATTTTCAAGAAAATCGAAGCCATACTAAAACGCCACAAAGCCAGCCTGTCCACCCCGATCAAAGACCTAAAGGAAGAGGTGCTGGACGTATTGCTGTATGGTGATAAGACTGCGGTGGAAGTGGATTCTGTAAAATATCCCGGCACCAAGTGGAGCACCACTTTTGAGGGCATTGTAAATTTTCTGCAAAAGCAGCAGGAAGGAGGTTCGGAAAAAATCCAAAAGTGGGTCAGTGACTTTACTACCACCCGCGAATGTCCCGACTGTGAAGGATACCGGCTGAAAAAAGAAGCCCTTCACTTCCTGATTGCCGGAAAGCATATTGGAGAACTGGCCATGATGGACATCCGGCAGCTTGGCAATTGGTTTGACCAAATCGATGATAAGCTTACGGAGAAACAGAAAATCATTGGGGAGGAAGTATTGAAGGAAATTCGCAAGCGGATTGGCTTCCTGCTGGACATAGGATTGGACTATCTTTCGCTAAACCGGCCACTTCGGACCCTGTCTGGTGGAGAAGCCCAGCGGATCCGGCTGGCCACCCAAATCGGTACGCAACTCGTGGGAGTCCTCTATATCTTGGATGAGCCCAGTATCGGCCTGCACCAACGCGACAACGTCAAGTTGATCAAAGCCCTTCAGGACCTCCGGGATTTGGGAAATTCCGTTTTGGTGGTCGAGCATGATAAGGATATGATGCTGGATGCAGATTATGTCGTGGACATCGGGCCAGGGGCGGGCCGTCATGGCGGACATATCGTCGCCAAAGGCAGCCCCAAAGAAATCCTTCAGCAAAATAGCCTGACCGCAAAATACTTAAATGGAAAAGAGGAAATTGCCATTCCTCAGGAAAGGAGAAAAGGCAGCGGTAATTTCCTGACATTACTGCAGGCCAGTGGCCACAACCTGAAAAATGTGGACTTAGAGCTGCCATTGGGAAGTATGATCTGTGTGACGGGCGTATCCGGCAGTGGTAAGAGTTCTTTGATTCACGAGACGTTATTTCCATTGCTCAACCAGCATTTCTATCGCAGCCGCAAGACACCATTGCCCTATGGCAGCATCAAAGGACTGGAGCACTTGGACAAGGTCATCGAGGTGGACCAATCTCCCATTGGGCGTACGCCACGATCAAATCCCGCCACCTACACCGGGGTGTTTACTGACATCCGGGCACTGTTTACCGAATTGCCAGAAGCAAAAATCCGCGGGTACAAGCCTGGCCGGTTTAGTTTCAATGTCAAAGGAGGCAGGTGTGAAGATTGTGAAGGGGCCGGGATGAAGCTGATCGAAATGGATTTTCTGCCAGATGTACACATTCCCTGCGAAACCTGCAAGGGAAAACGCTACAACAGGGAAACGCTGGAGGTGAGGTTTAAAGGTAAATCCATTTCGGATGTCTTGGACATGACCGTGGAGCAGGCGGTGGAATTTTTTGAAAATCAACCTAAAATCCTGAGGAAAATCCAGACCTTAAATGATGTAGGCCTCGGCTATATCACCCTTGGCCAGCATGCCACCACCCTCTCCGGAGGCGAGGCACAGCGGGTAAAACTGGCGACAGAGCTTTCGAAGAAAGACACCGGCAAGACCTTTTATATTCTCGATGAACCCACCACAGGCCTGCACTTTAAGGACATCGAACATTTGCTGGAAGTTTTGAACAGGCTGGTGGAGAAGGGAAATACCGTGTTGATCATTGAGCACAATTTGGACGTAATCAAGGTGGCGGATCATATCATTGACTTGGGGCCGGAAGGAGGCAACAAAGGCGGCCAAATCCTCGCCCAAGGGACACCAGAGGAAGTGTCCAAGCATCCTTCGAGCTATACGGCCAAGTTCTTACGGATGGAGTTATCTCCAAGTAAAGCATAGATTGGCCTTTTGGTTCCGATACCGCCATTGCAAGGCCTATTGTTCTCTTCACAAAGCTGAAGAGGGCAATAGGCTTAAATCTTTCCCGTAATTTGGATGAGATCAGGCACAAATGCTGGGCGGACGTGCGATGATGAAATCGGGAAGTGGTTACTTTCGAAGTATGGTTATAACCTGTTCGATTATAGAACCATCACTGCGAGGCTTGCGGGGAGATTTAGGGCTGGAAAAGGGGGCGCAATGACGTTTTTAGTGCTAAAAATAGTCGAGCTCAGGTTTTAGGTGTGTGGTAGATAGGAGACTTTCCATCATTTTTAAGGGATGGGCATTATTGTTTGATAAACACGTGCCGAAATGCATTTCCCCAAAAACATGGCTGGATTCGGGATAAGCCCTTTCAGCAATGGCTGTATCCATTGATAAAAAATCGCTGCCTACATCCGAAGACTTCCTTATATTTGGGATGGAATGGACAGAAGTAGATTATATTGGATATTTCAGGTATTTGGTTGGGCAGCATTTGCGGTGATCAACCTGTTTTTTGTTTCCTTGATCCGGGGCATCACCTCGGTTCAGGTGGGGGCGTACTTGTCACTTGGAGCATTTTACTTTGTGTCCACGCACTACTTTAGGCACCTTATCAAGCGTCAAAATTGGTTTAATTTTAACCTCTCCAAATTATTGATTCAGGCATTTTGTGCACTGCTGGTCTTGAGTTTTGCCAATGTCATCGCCACGGTATTGATCAATTGGATTTTTGGGATTTTGAGAGAGCAGGAAGACCTGAAGCCCATTGTGCTTTTGGTAAATATGTTCATTAGCTTTTTATACTATGCCCTTTGGGCAATGATGTATTTTCTCTACCATTTTCTGGAAAACTACAATACTACGCTTAAATACCAGGCCAAAATCAATGAGGTCAAGCTCAACCAACTCCGAAACCAGCTGAATCCCCATTTCATTTTCAACGCACTCAATAGCGTCCGGGCATTGGTGGACGAAAACCCTCCAAAATCAAAAGAAGCCATCACTCAGCTGAGCAATATCCTTCGCTATTCCTTGATCATGGATAAAAAGAGGACCATAGATTTCAGCGATGAAATCAAGATTGTGCGGGATTACCTGGACTTGGAGAGTATTCGCTTTGAGGAGCGGCTCAAGGTGTCCTATGACATAGAAAAGAAGGCCTATCAATATAAAATTCCACCCATGATGCTTCAGACCATTGTGGAAAATGCCATCAAACATGGCATTTCCAACCTGATGCGTGGAGGGCTCATTCACATTAAGTGCTCCATAGGGCTTTCGGAAGACCTTTATATCGTGGTAAAGAACAGTGGCCAGCTCACCCATAATGCCCAGCGAAAAGAAAATGATGGCAGCGGCCACGGTATTTCCAATACCATTCAGCGATTAAAATTAATTTATGGTAGCAAAGCTTACTTTAAAATGCGGAATTTTGACAGTGAGTTTGTGGTCACAGAAATTAAAATTCCAAAACAAAATACTAAATTAGACTAATCTTAAAACTTTATAGCATGCGCGCACTAGTAATCGATGACGAAAGACTGGCAAGAAAAGAACTGATCAACCTATTGTCTTCCATAGATGATGTGGAGGTAATTGGAGAAGCAGTAAATGTAGATGATGCGAAAGAAAAGATCAGCAGCCTGAATCCTGATGTGATATTTTTAGATATTCAGATGCCTGAAAAGACTGGGTTTGACCTGCTGTCCGAAATGGAAACCGTCCCCGATGTGATTTTCACGACGGCATACGATGAGTTTGCACTGAAGGCATTTGAAGTAAATGCCTTGGATTATCTGTTGAAGCCCATAGAACCCGCCAGACTATCCGAAGCCATCGCAAAACTGAAAAATAAGCTTCAAAATAATGCTGATTTGACCAAAGATACTGAAAAAGTTACCATAGAAGGGGAGAAAAAACTATCTTTGAATGATCAGGTGTTTGTAAAGGATGGTGATCGCTGTTGGTTTGTTAAACTTGAAAATGTGCGGTTGTTTGAATCCGACGGGAATTACATAAAAGTTTATTTTGAAAACAACAAGCCCATGATCCACAAGTCCCTGAATGCCTTGGACGAGCGATTGGATGAAAAATCTTTCTTCCGGGCCAGCCGGAAGCATATTATAAACTTAAGTTGGGTAGAAGGGATCGAACCTTGGTTTAATGGAGGGCTGGTCGTGACACTTAAGGGAGGAGACCGCATTGAAGTCAGCCGACGCCAAGCCGCAAGGTTTAAGGATATGATGAGTTTATAATTAAAAAACGACGGTTTTAAATTGTTTTTTAAGAATAATATTCTCATTTTCAGTCAGTATTTGAGAAAAAATTGAATTCATTTGTGAATGTTAATGATTGAGCATCAAGCGCTTCACCAAACATAGACCAACCATACGATAACATGAAAGAAGAAAGAATACTGGTTGTAGAGGACGATCCGGATATTGCAGAAAATATTGAGGAGATCCTTGAACTTTTAGGTTACGTAAATATTGATATCGCAAATTCTGCCAATCAAGCCATCAAGGTAATCAAGAAATACCGGCCTGATCTGGTATTTATGGACATCAAACTTAAAGGTGACAAGGATGGTATCGAGCTGGGAGAGATAATACAGCAAATGGTGGATGCCCCCATTGTATATGTCACTTCTTACAGTGATCCCTCGATCATTGAGCGTGCGAAACGTATTCATCCGGCAGGATTTATCGTAAAGCCATTCAACACGAACGATATCCATGCAATCGTGGAAATCGTCCTTTACAATAGACGAAACCAAAGTGCCAGCTCGGATACCCCTAAACCCAGTGCTGAAAGCCCATACCTGGTAGCGGATGCGGTTTACATCAAATCCGATAATGCTTATGAACGAGTTGACTATGGCGATATTTATTATGTAGAGGCCAACGGAAACATGGTTTCTATATTTACCAAAAACAAAACCTACACCATCCGTAAGTCCATGAAGGAAATGGAGGAAAAGCTTCCTTCTAATCTCTTCTTGCGGGTACAAAAATCTTATATCGTACAACTGGCCCAAATTGCGAGCTTCAGCACCAAGGAAATTAACCTAAAGGATGGTGCCGTGGTGCAAGTAGGCCGTCAATACTACAACAGCTTCTTGGCCAAGCTTAATACCATTACAGAGAGTTAATTGACGATTGCTAGAAAGGATATACTCAAAAAAGCCTCCAGTTTGGAGGCTTTTGTTTTATAATCCCATGAAATGTTTTTGGGCCAATCGGAAAAGTTGGTTATTCGTCTATTGGGGTGGATCAATATTTTCCTGGTCGCCTTAGGCTGCTATTCTGCCACGGATGAACGTTGATAAACACCGATAGGGTGTTAGAGGCTTTGCAAATCCGTGTTCATCTTTTTTATCGGCGGCTTACGTGACCTAAAAGTTGACAATGCACATGTCTGTGGCTGTGAAGAGGCCTTTTCGGCAAAGCTTGAATTCATGCAGTCCAACGATAAAATGCCATCCTTTTAAGGAAGCTGCGCTCAAAAATATTGCTGATCCCTGGTATGGTGCATGATATATACTGGAAAGCCAGCCCCGGAGGGGCGACACATCCATAGCCATGGGTTTCACCCATGGTAACTTAACCCAGTCAACATTCATCCCTTGGAAAAGTGGCTTGATTCTATTGATCATCAAGACGGGCTTTACCGAAGTGGTGAGCTGGGCTTTCAGCCTGAAAGGAAGAAATTATGGCGGCTGCACCCCAAGGCCTTACCTTGGGCTAGGATGATAAAAGGCTTTCAGCCTTCGTTGGGGATAAATATCAGCTTGCAGTCTCCTGTCGGGCTGAAAAAATCCAAGGTAATCGCCTTTAGGAATGTACCTTCAAGAAAGACCAACGAAAATCTTCATAACCTGCGCCATCTGCATGCAATCAGCACCTACCAACATCCTCCCGCCATCGTTGTAGCATGATCCTCAACTGTAAAAGCAGGGAACGGTCGGTTTGCCTAGTGGTAGTAAGGCCACGGGAAAATAAAAATCCACAGCGTCCCAAAGGTACCAAGTCCATACAATACCCTGCACGGCGAAGGAACAGTTAAGCCACCTGAAACTGCCATAAAATCTGCCTCGATCAACCAAAGAAGCGTAACGATGATTTTGAGGCAGCTTCAGGTTACCATAGCTTTTGCTTTCCCAATGGCAGCGCTAGGCTTAGGTTAAAGCAGCTCATTGGCTAGATTGGCGAGTTCGGAGCGTTCTCCTTTTTCCAGTTTGATGTGCGCGTAAAGAGGATGCTCTTTCACACGGTCTATCAGGTAAGAGAGCCCGTTACTCTGGCTGTCGAGATAGGGGGTGTCAATTTGATAGACGTCGCCTGTAAAGACGATTTTAGTGTTTTCCCCGGCCCGGCTGATAATGGTCTTAATCTCATGTGGCGTGAGGTTTTGGGCTTCGTCCACGATAAAGAATATGTTTGACAGAGACCTTCCACGGATATAGGCCAGCGGTTGTATGACCAGTTTCTCCTGGTTGACCATTTCGGTGATCTTTTGATATTCCTTGTCGGATTCCTTAAACTGGTTTTGGATAAACTTCAAATTGTCCCAAAGCGGTTCCATGTAAGGGTTAAGCTTCGACTTGATATCTCCGGGCAGATAGCCGATGTCTTTGTTGCTTAAGGGGACGATGGGCCTGGCCAAAAAGATCTGTTTATAGTCCCTTCTTTGCTCCAAGGCACCTGCCAAGGCCAGCAAGGTCTTACCGGTACCGGCTACCCCCTGCACGGAAACCAACTTGATATTTGGATTGGTGATGGCATGCAGGGCAAAGGTCTGCTCGGCATTTTTAGGTTTTATATTATAGGCAAGCTTTTTATCCACCCGTTCGATGGTGTTTTCCTCCCCATTATAATAGGCCAACACAGAATTCTTTTCGCTTTTTAGAATATAAAAGGTATTGGTCTTCCGCTTGCGCGTCCCCAAGACTTTCTTGGCCTCTACAGTATGATTATCATATAATTGGTTAATGACATCAGGGTCGATGCCCTCTAAAATATCCTTGCCGGTACTTTCCAGTTCGGTGATATTTTTGATCTTGCCTGTTTCATAATCTTCTGCTTGAATATCCAGGGATTTGGCCTTGAGGCGGAGATTGATGTCCTTGCTTACCAAGATGACTTTCCGACCATTTTCACTGATTTTCAGATCAAGGGCAGCATTTAGGATTTTATGATCGTTTTTTTCCTCTCCAAAGATCGTATTGGCATTTTGCTGATCTGCTTTGCCATTACTGTCATTGGTGGTCATCATGACCTTAAAGTTGCCTTTGGTCTTTCCGTTCAGTGGGGTCCATTTGTGGATCATCTTGTCTTTGGAAAGCTTGTCCAGTAATCGAATAAACTCTCTCGCCTCAAAATTCTTGGAATCATTACCTTTCTTAAACTGATCGAGTTCTTCCAATACCGTGATTGGAATCACTACATCGTGCTCGGCAAAATTCATAATGGAATTGTGGGCATAAAGAATGACCGAGGTGTCTAAAACAAAGATTTTACGGTCACTTTCATTTTTTTTAGCTCTAGGCATAGGCGAAAAAGGTTAGTGATTTATGTTTAGAATAAGATAGCCATTTATCTCTGGGATTGCCATATTTTTATGTAAAATTGAGAAGGACAAACCTGATGGAGCGTGTAAGCCGTTGGGGATCAACGGGAATATTTTTTTCGGCGCGCTTTTACGGATACGCGCTATATATTTTTGGCCATTTTACCTGATTTTCACCATGATCGCTTATATTGGTCGTTCATGTCAAAAATGATAAGCCCATGCCGTCAAAACTAGTGCTTTTTTCAATCCTTGCTTTTTGTTGCTTTACCCTTGCATTCGCTCAAGAGCCTCACGAATACCGAAGAGTTTATCTTTCCGGAAAAGATGCTGCCCATCCTGTAACATGGGATTTTAAGGTTTCGGATGGGAGAAAGGCGGAGCAATGGAGCAATATCCCTGTTCCTTCCAATTGGGAACTACAGGGCTATGGAACCTATAATTATGGCCATGATCATAGCCGTGAGGACCGCCAGCTTGGCAAGGAAGTAGGCTATTATAAACATCCTTTTGAAGTACCAGCAAGTTGGCAAGAGAAAACCATCAACATTGTCTTTGCCGGCTCCATGACCGACACGGAAGTAAAGATCAATGGGCAGTTGGCAGGAGAAATCCACCAAGGAGCCTTTTATGAATTTAGCTACGATATTACTGAGCTGCTTCACTTCGGCGAGGAAAATCTTTTGGAAGTAAAAGTGGCCAAACATTCGGCCAATGCCTCGGTGAACAGGGCCGAGCGACAGGCCGATTTTTGGATCTTTGGTGGGATTTACCGACCCGTTTATTTGGAAGTGCTGCCCAAAGCCCACTTTTCCAGGGTTGCCATTGATGCCAAGGCTTCTGGAGACTTTAAGGCAGTGTTGTACGTCAAGGAAATGCTGAAAGATGCGTCGGTAGAAGTCCGTCTGACGGACTATCAGTCCAAGGCGTTATTGGGCACATTTTCTTCTCCGCTGGAAAATGAACAAACGACCATTGCCCACAATTTCGGAAAGGTAAAAGCATGGAATCCAGAAGCACCCCAGCTGTACCAAGCCACATTTACCCTTTTGGAGCAGGGAAAGGCTGTATACACCCAAACAGCGCAAGTCGGATTTCGGACAGTGGAGCTAAGGGAAAGAGATGGCATTTATGTTAACGGCACCAAAGTAATCTTCAAAGGGGTAAACCGGCACTCTTTTTATCCTACTACCGGAAGAGCGCTCAGCGAAGCCAATCATTTGGAAGATATTCTGTTAATGAAAGAAATGAATATGAATGCCGTAAGGATGAGCCATTATCCACCTGATGAGCGCTTCTTGGAGCTCTGTGATTCTTTGGGCTTGTTTGTGCTGGATGAAGTTACCGGGTGGCAAGACGGTTATGATACCATCGTCGGGCCAAAGCTCATCAAGGAAACCATCCTTAAAGATGAAAACCATCCTTCGGTGATTGTTTGGGACCATGGAAATGAAGGCGGTTGGGATTTTGCCAATGAGCAGTGGTTTCACCAGTGGGACATCCAGCAGCGGCCGGTCATCTACCCATGGCTCAACCGAAACGGGGTGGACAGTTTCCATTATCCCACCTACCGTGCCGGCATCAATCGCCTCTCCAATGGGCACAACATTTTTATGCCCACGGAAATGCTGCATGGCCTTTACGATGGAGGCCATGGGGCCAACTTGGACGACTTTTGGAAGGATTATCTGGAAAATCCTCGTGCGGCCGGTGGATTTTTGTGGGTGTTTTCCGATGAGGCTGTCGTCAGGACAGATCGTGGAGACAGCTTGGATGCCGATGGCAATCACGCTCCCGATGGGATTGTCGGGCCCTTCAGGGAAAAGGAAGGGAGTTTTTACACCATCAAGGACATCTGGTCGCCAGTCCAAGTCACCCCCATGGTCGTAAATGCCCACTTTGATGGGAAGCTTATCCTGGAAAACCACTATCTATATACCGATCTCGAAGGGATGGAGCTTAGCTGGACGCTGAAAGCATTTGCCAACTGGCATGAGGAAATAACATCTGGCGGTACCGTCACCCTCAAAAGCACCTTACCGGGCGAGCATTCACAAGTGGAGTTAGGGCTTCCTGATGATTTTGCCCATTCAGATTGGTTGGAAATCGCTGTAAAGGACCATTCTGGCAAACTGATCAATACCTGGTCCTGGCCCATTGCTTCCCCTGCTGAATTTGCATCTAAGCACCTCCCGGAATCCACAGCTGCTGAAGTACCAACCATGATCCAAAAGGAGGGAAGAGCCTTTACCATAGGGGATCTAAAAGTGTATTTTAACGAAAATCATGCACTGGAAAAGGTAGAAAGAGCCGGTCAAATCCTTCCTTTCTCCGGTCCGGTTTTGAAGCATGAACCAGTCCCCAAGGAGGCTCAAGTCCATCAAGATGAGGATGGAAATTACCATATAAAAGTAGCCTACAAAACATACCCCTACACGGTGAAATGGACCCTTTATCAAAATGGCCTGATCAGATTGGTCGCAGCAGCACCGGACAGAAGGCAAAGTGAAGAACCCTATGTCGGCATTCATTTTAATTTTCCTGAAGAGCAGGTTACAGGTGTCCAATGGCTCGGGGATGGTCCCTACCGTGTCTGGCAAAACCGATTAAGGGGTGCTCGGTTTGGAGCCTGGCAGAAGGATTATAACAATACAATCACGGGATACAGCACCCAAGGACGGCTGGAATATCCGGAATTCAAGGGATACCACGCAGACCTATTTGCTTATCAGTTGGCTACTGAGCATGGAGGCTTCAGTGTTTATACGGAAAGTCCGGGCTTGTTTTTCCGCCTGTTTACGCCAGAGAATTCTCCATATGTCACAGATGATTTGAAGGTGCCTTTTCCGGCGGGAGACTTATCCTTTCTTTATAAAATCCCGGCCATCGGCACCAAGTTTCATGCTGCTGAAGACATGGGCCCCTCCTCACATGACCAAAGAAATGTAGGCCATCATGGTGATCAGGACGATCCGATTACCCTTTGGTTTGATTTTAGGTAAGGAGGTATCGCGGGAAATTTTCTCCTATAAAAATGAAACCCGTCATGGTGATGAGGAAAAGTAGCAAGCGTCCTTTTATCTTTAGACACGGCTTGCCTCATTTTCGCTACGTTATTCATGACGGGTTTTTGATAGGGTGATGATCTAGCCTTTACTGACCAATTCACCTTCTAGGTCCATAAGGAAGCTGTCAAGGACCCCTTGCCTTACGTGGTGCATGACCACGATCTTGTACCATTTTGGCTTGAATTCATAGCTGTCGGCCACCAAGTTGTATTTTTTGGCTATTCTTGGCGATATGAATTCAGATTTGATGGTGATGATGTTTAAGTGAGGGTTTCTGAAATATTTTACCCCCATCCTGTCCAGCCGGGTGCAGATCCTTTCCGTCCGGTCACAGAGCGAAGCCATTTTATATTTCCAGCCTTCGGAACCATGGATTTTTAGGATCATCCACATGGAGACCGCATTGGCACCTGACCGGGATCCGCATAGGGTGTAGTCCTTGCCCGGGATATACTGTGCTTCTTCGGTACAGACATGGTGGATATAGCCCTTTCTGATGAGGAAGAGTCCCGTACCATAAGGGGTTTGAAGCATCTTATGGCCATCACTCGTGAAGGAGGTGATATACGGATTCTGAAAGGTATAGGTGCTTTCCTCATTGGTAAATGGATAGATGAATCCACCATAAGCCGCATCCACATGGATTCTGAAGGTGACATTGGCCGTGGTGAAGAAGTCACCTAAGCGGTCCACGTCATCCACCGACCCAAACATGGTAGTGGAGAGGTTGGCGATGACGATAAAGTATTTAACACCGTTTTCCTTCGCCTCGGTGATTTTGCTTTCCAAGGATGCTTGGGTGATCTGCCGGGTTTCTTCATCCACCTCCAAGATGATGTTGTGGAGGTTCAGCAGGTTGGCGCCTTTGGGCATGGAATAGTGGGAATCGCTGGAATAGACCACTGCGATTTCTTCGGTCTTCGCCCCATATTCCGCTTGGAAGAAATTTCGGTAAACCCACATGGCCTGGATGTTGGCTTCGGTGCCTCCTGTGGCCACATAGCCATCCTGTTGCCCTTGCTCACCGGCGAATACCTCTTCCGCCACCAAATTGATCAGGTCCCGTTCGATCTTTTGGGTGCCCTGAAACAAGTCAAGCACCGACTCCTCACTCAAGGTGTGGATGCCGATGTGGTTGGGGTTTTGGACCATCACGGACATAAAGGGTGCGTCTTTCAGGAAAGGCGCATCATGATAGAATTCGGTCGTGTCCAAGTAAGTTCCCGGTACACCCAGTGCAGGGTATTCACCCCTGTAGTTATGGTTTTGCGCCAATGCGCCAAATATTTGCTTCTTAACTTCTTCGTGCGATAATTTTTTCCAAAACATGGTAATGGTGTCAATTGGTTGAACTGTTTAATTAATGAAAAAAACCGGTTTTAGAAGCTTGGTTCACCCTATAGGGGCTTTCCCTCTTCGGTGGGAGTGTGCCTGTTTTTTAGGGCAATAGGATTGAACCGTTGACAGTAGCTTCGTAGTGTGTCAGCGATTCAATGGAAGATGTACCATCCACCTGGGCAGATCGGCATATCTCATTCCTCATACCATCTTCAAGGGTTCCAATCCCGGTTTTCGATCTGGTATCAAGCACGTTTACTTTGACGCATTACCACTGCTCATCTAATCCTTAAAGGGGCACGCTTTCGCCCTGATATCCCCGCCGCGGCGGGGCAAAGGATGGATGGAGGAAAGGGGCGTCCATCAACGTGAGACTTGACACTAGTTCCAAATCTTCCAAGCAGCTTCTGCCTGGAGTTGGAGCATTTCCAAACCATTTTTTACGACCGCACCACGTGCCTCGAGGGAACGCATTAAGAAGGTTTTTTCTGGATTGTAGACTAAGTCATACACCTTATGCTCCCTTCCAATCTGACTGACCGGTATTTCGGGCATTTCTTCGGTGTTAGGGAAAGTACCCAATGGGGTGGTGTTGACAATTAAAAAGTATTCTTGAAGGTATTGTTCGTTTTTGATCAGGTCATCATAGGTGATCCGGCCTTTTTGGCCATTGGCATTTCGTGACACCATGAGGTACGGCATCTCGAGGGCCTCTAGGGCCTGTTTGACAGCTTTGGAAGCTCCACCAGTGCCCAAAATGAGGGCCTTTGGTCGCTGGCCTTCTAGCCAAGCATCCAAGGATTCCTTAAAACCGATATAGTCGGTATTGTACCCAATAAGCTTATTTTCCTTGATTTTGATGCAATTGACGGCTCCGATGGCCTCACAGCCAGGCTCCAGTTCATCGAGGTAAGGAATGACCTGTTCTTTGTAAGGAATGGTTACGTTGATGCCTTCCAGGCCCGGGTTGTTCTTGATCAATTCCGGAAATTTACTAATGGCATCAATTTCATATAGGTCGTACTGACAGTCCTGAATTCCTTCACGGTCAAACTTCTCTGCGAAGTACTTTCCGGAGAAGGAATGTTTTAAAGGATAACCGATAAGTCCGAATTTTCTCATTTCTTTTTCAAATAAAAGGCCATTCTTTCCAATCCAATGACCAGCAATATTCCAAATAAGAACGCCAACAGACCAATAAAGAACTGTGGCTCGTTGCCTGTTTCTGTCAGGTAATGATTGGGGAAGAGATTTTCCGTTATAAACGGCTTCTGTTCTCCACTGCTGGAAATCCGATAGCTGACAACTTTTTTCCACGGCCAAATCTTGTTTATCGATCCCAGCATAAAGCCTGACAGCACCGCAATGGTGACCGCGTGATGGTTTTTTAACAACCAACTGATCAGCCTTGAAAACGAAAGCAGCCCCACCAAACAGCCTAAGGCAAATATTCCCAAGGTAAGAAAGTCCTTTTCCGTCACTGCGGTAAGGATGGCTTCGTACTTCCCTAGGATCAACAACAAAAAGCTGCCAGAAATTCCAGGGAGGATCATCGCACATATCGCAATGGCCCCGGCGATAAAGGTAAAGTACAACGCATTGGGGGATTCCACGGGGTTTAGCCCAGTTACCCAATACGCGATCACGGCCCCCACCGGGATGGCCAATATCACCATGATGTTCCAGCGCTTGATATCCCGGAGGATCAAGATGGAGCTAATGATGATCAAGCCACAAAAGAACGACCACAATGGAATGGGGTGTTCATCCATCAAGTAGGTGATCAACTTGGAAAGCGTAAAGATACTGGTAAATATCCCCAAGAACAAAGCGACCAAAAAACTCCCGTTGATGTGCTTCCAAAGTGCTTTGAGCTGGAAACGAGCCAATAACTTTAAAGCATCCAAGTCAATGGACTTGATGCTGTCCAGCAAGGTTTCATAAATCCCCGTAATCAGGGCAATGGTTCCCCCGGAAACGCCCGGTACAATGTCCGCGGCCCCCATGCCCATCCCTTTTAGGAAAGTCAGCAGGTATTGTTTGGTGTGTCTCATGTAGCAATTAAAAGAAAGCGACTGCAGATTACTGCAGTCGCCAAGATTAATTCTATACGTTGGCCATATCGAGGAAATGGTCAAAAGTATCTCCTCTAAGTCCTAATCGAATGGTTTCTAACGGAATGACTTCGTTGGGAGCGATATTTCCCAAGTTTACATTGGCACCCAAGAGTTTGATAAACCACACTTGCTGTGCCTTTTGTGGAGCTTCCCAAAGGATTTTTTCCTCTGGAATTTTGGTAAGGATTTCTTCTACAAGTCCTTGCCTTACTTCTCCGGAATCACGAAACAGCCCCACATTCCCCGCTTCACGGGATTCGCCGATCACCTTCCAGGCGCCCGCATCCAGCTCCTGCTGCATTTGTTCGATCCATTTATAAGGAGGGATGATTTTGGCGGCATCCTTGGAACCTACTTCCGAAAGTACGGTCACGTCTTTCGATAGGGTGTGGATATATTCACATTTCTTGTCATGATCCAAGGTAATCGAACCATCAGACACTTCCGCATAAGCAAGGTCGTATTTGTCCAACACCTTGCGGTAGTCATCAAACTGGTCCCTGATCACAAATGCTTCAAAGAGCGTCCCCCCAAAATAAACCGGAATACCGGCATCTTTATAAATCTGAAGTTTTTGGCTTAAATTCTTGGTCACATAAGAAGTGGCCCATCCCAGTTTCACAATGTCGACATAGTCTCCACAAGCATCAATGAAGTCTTCTACCTCCCTCATGCTAAGACCTTTGTCCATAGCCATTGTGTATCCTGTAGTTCGTGGTTTCTCAGTACGTACGGGTACGTTCTTCAGCACGTAATTCATTCTCTAAAATTTTAGGTAAATAGTACTCGGCTTATAATCCTTCTTTGTATTGAGCGATGATCTTGTATATGGCCTTCTGATGCTTTACTTCTGGCATCAAGTCATATAGAATTTCATGTCGTTCAAAATCCAAAGTTAATGCATTTTCTAAATATGAAAAGGCTTCCTTGTATTTACCTGTCTTTATAAGATAAACTACGAGTCGATAATATAGCTCCGCATCTTCGGGTAACTCATCGATTCCTTCTTTCAGCACATCGATGGCTTCCTCAAAACGGTTTTGGTCAAAATAGATGATGGAAAGGTTTACATAAGTCTCCATCAGGCCGGGTTCCAGGTTGATAGCTTCTTCATAAGCTTCCGAACTGGCCTGGAGGTTTCCGAGATGATATTCGGCATCGGCCAGTCCCACCCAGTAATTGGCATTGACACTGGAGAGCTTTAAGGCTTTCTTGAAGTAATGAATCGCTTCAAAAAATTTATCCTTTTTTAACATACACATGCCCAACCCAAACCAAGCATCATCATATTCGGGATCCAGTTTTGCCGATTTTTTGAAATAGGTAAAGGCCTTGTCCATTTGGTCCAGCTTCTCAAAGGCTGCCGCCAAATAGCAGCAGTTTTCCGAATTGGCTCCTTCGCTGTTGATGGTGTTCAGGTAGGCCTCTGTGGCTTTTTCATACTGCTGCGTATTCATCAGGGCATTGCCCATATTGAAATAGGCTGAGGCAAAACTGTCATCGATGATCAAGGCATAGTCATAGGCATTGATCGCTTCTTCATAGCGTCCGAGGCGATTATACACCACGCCAAGGTTATACCAGGCCTCTGCACTGTAAGGATCCTGATCGATAAACTCCTGATAAAACTGGAGGATTTCGTCAAAAGATCCCTCTTCTTCCGTAATCATCGCCAGCTGAAAAAGGGCATCTTCGTGATTGATTTTTAGCTTTACCGCATTTTTATAATGGAAGATGGCCTTTTCGGTATTGTTTTCCGCACGATAGAAATTACCCAACGAGTAATAAATCTCGGCCTTATCCTCTGCCATCGGAAGAAAATCCTCCAAAATTTGGATCGCCTCTTTTACACTGCCATTGAGCAGCAAGCCATTGGAAAGGGCAAGGACGATCTCTTCGTTATTTGGCGAAAGGTTGTTGATGTTTTCCAGCACTTCCAAGCCTTCTTCCAGCTCATCGTTAAAGATCAGGCACTGGCCGTACATCAATTTGATTTCTATGGAAAAGGGGAAACGCTCCAAGGCAAGTTTACTTGCCTTCAGGGCTTTCTTAAATTTCTGGGTGTCAAAATAGTACCGGATAATATCCTCCAACTCTTCTTCGTCAAAGAAAAGATCCAAGTTGGCTTTTAGGGAGTTTTCAAACCGCTCTATCAATGCCCGCTCTTCTTCCCTGTTGTGATCAAAATCTCCAGTCATGTGTGTCGGGTTGAATTTATATTTTAAGATACCAAATTAATTGGTAGCTCAAATGCCAATATCAAATTATTTTTAGGATCCATTCGGATTCCTATAATGGTTTTGGAGTTAACGAAAACCCTTCATTTTTTGTTCACTGCCCACTGAAAGGTTTCTTTCAGCGAGCGGTATTGATACCCTGTAAGTTTGTTAACTTTTTGATTATCAAAGGTGATGGGCAGCTGTGCGACCATGGCTGTTTGTTTGTTCAGCAGCGGCTTAAGCCCAAAGAGCTGCTTGATCCGGCCCCATGTAGTGGCCACGTTGATCATAAAATTATTGACCGCGATCTGGGGTGGTCGCTTGCCCATCGCATCGGCCATGCTGGTAAAAAACGCCTGAAAGGGCATGCTGCCTTTGCTGAGGATGAACCGCTCGTCCCATTGGTTTTCCTGGTAGAGCCTAAAAGTGATACTGGCAGCATCCCGGATGTCAATGAAGTTTATGTCTCCAGTGGGGTAAAACCGGTTTTCTTCTGCCACATACCGATAGATTTCGGCACTGCTCCTGGTTTCTGATTGGCGTGCCAGCAGCACAGCGGGATTGACCACTAGGGCTTCCAGTCCTTCCTGTACGCCACGCCATACCTCCAGCTCGCCGAGGTACTTGGAGATGGCATAGGGGGTATTCCACGGGGAATCTACCCACTTATGGTTTTCATTTACCACGTGCTGTTCTGGTGTCCTGCCCAAGGCCGCTACAGAACTGACATGTACCAATCGCTGGATGCCCAGCTCCAGCATGACATTGACCACATTGGTGGTTCCTTCATAGTTCACTCTCAGCAGCTGGTTTTTGTCCTTTTGGGAAAATGACACCAGTCCTGCGGCATGGATGATCAGGTCCATTCCCTCAAAGGCCCTTTGCAAAGACTGGTAATCATTGATATCTCCTTCATGCCAGGTAATTTGCCCGTGGATATCGCTGAGGATATCGGTATTGCTCGTAGGGCGCTTTAGGCCATGGATTTCTCCTATCGCACCAAATTCGCGTGCAAGATAGCTCCCAAACAGGCCGGTGATACCTGTAATCAATATTTTCATAATAGGGAATTCATAAATTTGGAGGCTTTTAACGTTTCATAGCTCTTCAACGAGGACAAACGCTCCAGCGCATCCAAGTATCGCGCATTATGGCAGTCGGTCCCTACAAAACGCACCAATCTCCTCTCCAATAGTTTATCGGCCATGGCTTTGATCGGCTTGGAGTAATAGCCGGTAAATGAAAGGAGGTTCACTTGGAAATAGATGCCTTTTTCGATCAATGACTCCAGCATCTCAGGGTCCTGCTGAAGGTAAAGATACCGCTCAGGATGGGCCAAGATGGGCTTGTATCCTTTGGTCTCCAACGCAAAAAAGGTTTCCAGTAGCATATGGGGCTTGTTCATAAAGCCTGTTTCCACTAAGATATAGTTGTCACCAAAAGTGAGTAGGGGCTCATCATTTTGGAGCTTTTCCACGAAAATTTCATCCAAGTAATATTCGGCTGCAGCTTCGATGTCCATCTGCACATTTTCCTTCTGCAATGCTTCCTGTAGCTTATACAGCCCTTCGGAGATGATTTCAGGAGTGTTTTTATAAAATTCCGTCATCACGTGGGGCGTAGTGATAAGCTTGCGAAGCCCAAAAGCCTGCAATCTCTTGATCAGGTCGACGGATTCTTTCAACGTTTTTGCGCCATCATCGATTCCCGGAATGAGGTGGGAGTGCATGTCCACTTCCATCCATTCCAAGCTTAACGGCTCTGCTTTTTTCGAGCTTTTGAACAAATCCATTAATCCCATCTTACAGTCCTCCTCCTGTTTGCTGCTTAAATTCTTCTAATGAAGGTAACTCCAAATCTTTATCCGAGATGATGGGAGCTCCTACTTTCCAGTCGATATCCAGCTGCCTATCATTCCAGATAATGCCTCCTTCACTCGGTTTGTGATAAAAATTGGAACATTTGTATGAAAAGACTGCATCTTCCAATACTGAAAACCCATGGGCAAAACCTTCCGGCACATACAGCATATTGTGCTGTGCACTGTCCAAAATCACCCCATGGCATTGGCCAAAGGTAGGGGAATCCTTTCTCAGATCAACACAAACATCATAAACTTTCCCCGTAACGACCCGCACGAGCTTGGCCTGGGCATGAGGTGCATGCTGAAAGTGCAGGCCCCGCACGGTTCCGGCGATGGAAAAAGACTGGTTGTCCTGTACCCATTGTGTGTTAATGCCCCTTTCTGCCAGCAGGTCTTCACGGTAGGTTTCCAGAAAATAGCCCCTTGCATCATTAAAAACCCTCGGATAGAGTTCGTAAACATCTTGGATCGGTGTACTTCTTATTTCCATTTATTTGCTGTCATATTATAAAAACAAGCCATAAATTTCCGTTCTTTCTGCTTAGCAGACTAATTTTCATCAAAATAATTTTGAAATTTGCCGAATGGAAATGGCTTAATGTGTGTTCATAACTTCCAATAGGCTATGTACGTTGAATAAATATAAACGCTGTCACCGTTAACGGATGACGGTAAATGTAAGATTATCGAATCAAAATTCAATTCTTGATCAGAAACGAACTGAATGAGTAAATATACAAGAAAATTAAAAAAACTGATAGATACCGCTCCCGTGGAGGAAACGGCTGTATTGGTCGCCTTGATCAAACAAAATCAATCGGAGCAAGAAGTGGAGGAGCATTTGGATGAATTGGCCTTTCTAACCGAAACCTTGGGGGCCAAGGAAGTCTACCGCTTCACCCAACGATTGGAAAAGCCGGATGTGAGGAGTTTTGTGGGCTCTGGAAAGCTGGAGGAAATCCAAGCTTACGTGAAGCACTTTGAGGTGGACATGGTAATTTTTGACGACGATCTATCGCCTTCCCAGATGCGAAACCTGGAGAATGAGCTAAAGGTACAGGTGTACGACCGTTCTTTGCTCATCCTTGATATTTTCTTGAACAGGGCCCAGACTGCTCAGGCCAAAACGCAGGTGGAGTTGGCCAGATTTCAGTATTTGCTGCCGCGGTTGACACGCATGTGGACGCACTTGGAGCGGCAGCGAGGGGGTACGGCTACCAGGGGCGGTGCCGGTGAGAAGGAGATCGAAACGGATAAGCGGATCATCCGAAACCAAATCACCCTGCTGAAGGAAAAGCTGAGAAAAATCGAGAAGCAAGGAGAAACCCAGCGGAAAGGCCGCAAAGGAATTGTCCGAGTGGCATTGGTCGGCTATACCAACGTGGGGAAAAGTACGCTGATGAACTTAGTGACCAAATCGGATGTGCTCGCAGAGAACAAGCTCTTTGCTACGGTGGATTCCACGGTGAGGAAGGTGGTATTGGAAAATATCTCTTTTCTGCTTTCAGATACCGTTGGGTTTATCCGAAAACTGCCCACTCACCTTATCGAGTCCTTTAAGTCCACGTTGATGGAGATTAAGGAGTCGGACCTTTTGGTGCACGTGGTGGATATTTCACATCCGGGATTTGAAGATCATATTGCTGTGGTAAACCAGACCCTGAACGAACTGGGCGCTGGCGACAAGCCTGTCCTGCTGGTATTTAATAAGATCGACTTGGTGCCTAAAATGCCCTCCGAGGAAGCGCTTATGAACATGTCAGAACTAGAAGTGGAGGAAGCAAACTACCTGGACTTGGATCGGTTAAAAAATGTTTATACAAAGAAAATGGGCATCGAACCGGTATTTATGGCCGCACAGGATGGTACCAATATCGAGACCTTTAGAAAATCATTGGTCAGCCAGGTCAAAAAACAGCATAAGAAAATCTATCCACATTACCTTGAGTCCGAAACCTACGACCTGTCGCAGTTTGACGACATGGAATAGGTCGGGGAAAGACTATAGCATCAACAGCCTTTGACTGGGCTTTGCCTGCTTTTCATACCTGCATGCCAGCCATGGGTGCAGGTGTGAAAGACCCCTCTATTCCATAAGCTTCATTCGGATGCGCCATTCTTTGGGGTAGTAATTGTTGATGCGGTTTCCGATATTCTTGATCCAGCCCAATGGCAGGTGTTGGTAGGTTAGCAAAACCCACCCATCTTGTGAAATGTCCAGTTCGAGTTCATCTTTCTTCAAGTAGCTGTGTGCAGCTTCTAAACTTGCTTCGTGTTTAGGGAAATTCTTGGGCAGAATGCTGACGGCAAAATCATGGGTAGGAATAAATTGCCCTTTGTTGAATTTGCCTAGCTCGGTCCCAAAATATTTAACATTCAGCGTGGTGGCCAGCAGCTCGAAATACTTGGCCCAAAAACCTTTCAAGGCGAAAAAACTCTTTTTCAGCTTGTAAAAATCCACCGTTTCATCCAGCTTTAGCTCCTCTCTGAGCTGGTGTTTTTCAGCCTTATTCGTTCGCTGGAGCAGGATATGCTTAAAATCTTTCATTTTTTTTGGTTCCTGAACATGAGCATCAGAAGGTCTTTTGAAGACCGTGATGAACAGCCCTTCTCCGGAAACCATGTGCGGGAAAAACCGGTACCCGTAAAAGGTTCCCCATTCCGTATCTGTTTCCGTTTCTACGATCCCCCAATCTGGATTTAGTGGAATCCGTACAGGTTCATAGGCAAACTCTTCCGTAAGGAAGCGGATCATGTCTTCATTTTCCTGTTGGTTAAAGGTGCAGGTGCTGTAGATCAGGTACCCTTCTGGGCCGGGAAGTGCTCCCGTTTGGTCAAGAATGCGTTGCTGGCGAGCTGCGCAAAGCTTTACATTTTCGGGAGACCATTCTTCCCTGGCCTGGACGTCTTTGCGAAACATGCCCTCTCCCGAGCATGGGGCATCCACCAGCACCACATCAAACAGCCCTTCCAATGGCTCAAAATGGGAAGGATCATTATTCGTCACCACGGTATTGCCCAGTCCCCACTTGATCATGTTTTCCTTGAGGATACTTGCCCGGGTTTTGATGACTTCATTGGCGACCAACATCCCTTCCTCGCCAATATAATCTGCCAGTAGGGAACTCTTGCCACCAGGTGCGGCGCATAGATCCAGGTAAAGCCCTTCTTTGGGAGCCTGGAGATGATTCAAAATGTGCCCAATAAACATGGAAGAAGCTTCTTGGACGTAATAGGCGCCAGCATGAAAAAGTGGATCAAATGTAAACTTCGGCCGTTGGGGCAGGAAGAATCCTTGGCTGTTCCATGGTACTGGAGTGGTGTCTGCAGATAATGGACTGGATTTTCGGGGGTTTATCCGGATGGAGGTGTTGGAGGGACTCAGCAAGGCGGCTTTAAAAAGTGAATATTCATCAGCTTCCAATATGGAAGCCATCTGCTGCTCGAAAGCTTTGGGAAGTTTGGGAGAGTCTTGAGAAGTCATCACTAGCTGTCTTTTAACATGCAAATATAAAGAAATTGATTTTTCATAACACCCTAACTTAAGTGATGAGGCATTTGATTTGAACCAGTTTCCCTGGCCCGCTTGACACCTCAGGAAATAGCTGTAATTTGTGCGTAAATTCTCAGCATGTTTCTATGAAAAAAATCTGGCGGTTTATCGTAAAAATAATCCTTTGGTTCTTCATCTTGTCCATCGGGATGACGCTGGTGTACAAATACGTGCCCGTCTACCTCACTCCGCTAATGGTCATCAGGATGGTAGAGCAAGCCACAGATGAGCAACGAAAGGTGAGGCTGAAAAAGGACTGGGTTTCCATGGACGAGATATCCAAGCATTTGGCCCAGGCGGTGGTAGCATCTGAGGATCAAAAGTTTTTGGACCACTTTGGGTTTGATATGGAGGCTATTGATAAAGCGCTGGAGGAAAACAAATCCGGTAAACGCATCCGTGGCGGAAGTACCATTTCTAATCAAACGGCCAAGAATGTTTTTTTATGGCCGGGCAGAAATTATGTCCGGAAGGGGTTGGAAGCTTACTTTACTTTATTGATTGAATTGCTCTGGTCTAAGGAGCGGATCATGGAAGTTTACCTGAATGTCATCGAAATGGGTGATGGAATTTATGGTGCTGAAGCGGCATCGCAGGAATTCTACCATAAGCCAGCGGCAAAGCTCAGCCGTCAAGAAGCTGCGATGATTGCCGCTGTACTTCCCAATCCATTGCGCTGGTCTCCCGCCAAACCCACGGCCTATAACTTCAAGCGTCAAGCTTGGATCCTAAGAAACATGAACAATCTCCATCCTGTAGGCTTTGGAAAATAGGGGATTTGTTTTAGCAGAAATTTGTGGAGATAATACATGACTAAAGCATTTTTACATTGTCCGTTCCTAGGGACCGGTACGTTAGGGGTGATGCTTTTTAGAGCAGGTAGTCACCTGCTCAAGTGCCATGAGCACGGCATGATTGAAAACCTGTGGATTTAGCCACAAGATGCTTGAGCCCCCTCAGCAATAGGGCTTGATCCTTTGTTTTCAGAACAAGAAGAGTGGCTTGAGGGATATTTCATTTATTCTTGTCTGCTGACCTTTCCTCCTTCGATGTGAAAATAAGCAATATCCGCTTCGATGTCCTGCATGATTTTACGAGTCCGCTCCGGGCGGGCATCGGTAATGAACAGCTGGCCAAATTCATGATGGGCCACCAATTCCATCATTTTACCGATGCGGAAATCGTCCAGCTTATCAAAGATATCATCCAGCAGCAGGAGGGGCTTTGTTCCCGTTTCTTCCTTAAAAACCTGGAATTGGGCCAGCTTTAGCGCAATCAGAAAGGACTTTTGCTGGCCTTGGGAACCGAATTTTTTGAGTGGATGACCGTCTATCTCAAAAATAAAATCATCCTTGTGCACTCCCGCATTGGTGCGCTTCAAGATCAGGTCCCGTTGGAGGCAGCCATAAAAATACGCTTCAAAATCAGGTTTTTCACACTGGCTCTCATAGCGAATCTCTACGGCTTCCCTTTCACCCGATATTTCTGCATAATGGTGGAGTAAGTAAGGTTTAAACCGGTCTATAAATGCTTTTCGATGTTCATAGAGCCATTTGGAGAGTTGGATCAACTCCACATCATAGGGCTCCAAGAGGTTTTTGTCCATCCTGTCCTGCTCTACAAACTGCTTGATTAGGGCATTTCGCTGCTTCAAAAAATGCTGATACCTGACCAGCTTGCCAAGGTAGTTTTTGTCCAGCTGGGAAAGCAAGCTGTCAAAAAATTTCCGCCTTTCTTCACTGCCCTCTTTGATGAGCGAAGTATCATCCGGAGCGATCAGCACGACGGGCAAAAGGCCGATATGCTCGCTCATTTTTTCATAGGCTTTGCCATTATTGAACACCTGCTTCTTTTTTCGGGCTTCGAGGATGCATTGGATTTCCACTGATTTTCCCGCTTTGTCAAATTCCCCCTTCATGGAAAAGAATCCTTGATCATGCCGGACATTCTGGATATCCACGGGGTTAAAAGCACTTTTGGTCAGGGAAAGATAGTGGATGGCATCCAGCATGTTGGTCTTTCCACTGCCGTTAATGCCCAAGAAACAGTTGATTTCAGGGCTAAAAGCTACCAGGGCCTTTTCATAGTTTTTGAATTGGATTAACTGGAGGCTTTTTAAGTGCATAGCAGGGCTTTATCTTTTACGTTATTTTTACAAATGTAATGAGAAGCCTGCTTTATGAAAGTATTTAGGCTTTTCCTATTTAGCAGGCCTGTCCTATTAGTGTTTTAATGGATTGAAAACCAGTTCGGTATGCCGATGGTGGAGAACGTGATGATACGATTGAAAAGAAAATGTATCAGCGAAGGGCAAATATTGCTTCTCTGATTTATAGGTTTATTCTTTTAGTTTTAAGCAAAAATTACCTTTTTTTGTTTACTTTAAACTTGTTCACCGACAATCACACACTTTGGCTTAGAATTTGAGTCCTTCACAGATGTAATGAAACATTTATTATCAAAAACCTTCTGTCTACTTGTAGTTGGGATGATCCTTATGGGGTCATCGGTATGGGCGCAGCATGACGATTCCAAGGAAATTGCGATATCTATAAAAGCAGGTTCCAGTAAGGACTTGGCGGCATTTTTTGATAGGAATGTAGAATTAAGCATAAACGGAAACGAGGGAGATTATTCCAAGAATCAGGCGGAACTGGTCATGCGTGATTTCTTCAAGAAATTTGCTCCCAGTGATTTTGAAATTGTGCACCGCGGTACATCTGGGAATCAAATAGAATATTTTATTGGCACCTATGACAGTGCTGGTACAAAATTCCGGATCTTGATCAAATGTAAAAAGGATAGCGGCGGCTGTTCGATTTATGCATTGGACATTACCAAGGAATAACTTTTTTCTTAGCGCACGATTCAGCAAAATACTTGGGAAGTTGTTCCCGATAAAGGTCTCCCTTTCTCGATTTTTCTTATTTTTACGGAGTGAAAGAAAACTACTTAACACGAGAAAATCTGGAGGCATTTATCCAGGCTGCCTTTAAAGAGGATGTGGGCGAAGGAGATCATTCTACCCTCGCTGCTATTCCAAAAGACAAGGAAGGCAGTGCACAATTATTCATCAAGGAAGATGGAATCATCGCCGGGCTTGAGTTGGCTGAGTTGATTTTTCATTCTTATGACAAGGAACTGGAAGTTCAGCTGCTCATGGAAGATGGACAGGAGGTAAGCAAGGGAGCCATTGGTCTCAAGGTAAAGGGGAAGGCAGCTTCTATCTTGACCACTGAGCGGTTGGTGCTTAATTGCATGCAGCGGATGAGTGGTATTGCTACCAAAACACATAACCTTACCAAGCTCATTTCCCATACCCATGCGAAACTTTTGGATACGCGAAAGACGACCCCAAACTTCCGGATGTTGGAAAAGTGGGCTGTAGCCATTGGAGGGGGAGAAAACCACCGATTTGCCCTCTATGACATGGTAATGCTCAAGGATAATCATATTGATTTTGCCGGGGGGATTGAAGCAGCTATTTTGGCCACGAAAGCTTACCTGAAAGAAAACTTGCTCGATCTCAAGATCGAAGTGGAAACAAGAAACCTCGAAGAGGTGAAAGAAGTGTTACGCGTGGGAGGGGTGGATGTCATTATGTTGGACAATATGAGTTACGACATGATGAAGGAAGCTGTCGCCTTCATTGATGGTAAAATGCTTACAGAAGCATCAGGGGGAATCACGGAAGAAACCCTAAAAGATGTCGCAGAATGTGGTGTGGACTATATTTCTGTAGGTGCCTTGACCCATCATGTCAAAAGCATGGACATCAGCCTTAAGGCGGATTGATATTTTTCTGGAAACTACGAACACCATGAAAGTCGAAAAGCAATTTATTCAGTGTCTGGTCGTGCACAAGCCTGATGAGGGCTATCGACTCAGCCACCAAATTCACCAAGCATGCGAGGAAGCGAAGACAGTGGCAGTGTTCCCTTCTTGGGATGACGCGATCCAATACCTGCGGGGTGGCGGTAAGGCCGATGTGATTTTGGGAAGCTATGAGCTGACGGATCTACACCCCTCTGTTTTCGATAAGATGGACAAGTTTATCCCTGTGGTATTTACTTCTGCCAAACCCTTTGTGACAGAAAAGGCCTTTGCGCTCAATTGTCTTGACTTTATCAATGAAAATTGTTCTGATGAACGCCTGACCAAGACGTTCGATAAATTCAAATTACTATACCCCAAAGCCAAGGCCAAGACGGATCAGGAAAAGGCAGTGCCTGCCGATACTTCTTTTCCTCAAAAAACACGGTTTTTAGTAAAATCAGGGGAACAGCTTTTCCAAAAAAACCAAGAGGATGTGGCCTTTTTCTTGGCAGAAGGAGGCCAAACCTATCTCGTGGAAATGGTGAGCGGGGAGCACTTTTTAGTGAGTGATAAATTAATGGACCTGGAAGAACAGCTGGATTCCACGCAATTTTTCAGGATCAACCGCAGCATCATCCTGAATGTTAAGGCCATTGGAGCCATTAAAAAGCACGTTAATAGCAGGCTTAAGATCACACCAAAAGTCAATTATGAGGACGATATTATCGTCAGCCGAGAAAAGGTAAGTAAGTTCAAGAAATGGGTGAGCCAGTGATGGAAACCTTTTTTGTTGCTGACACGACAAGGCACATTCTCCCAAGTATAAAAAAGAACCCACCTTCATCGCTGAAAAATGGGTTCTGATAATCAACCAGTTATTATTTTGTGATCACGCCGATTTCGGCGAAGGAAGCCTTGTTGCCATCCAGCGTCTTGGTTGCCGTTAGCCGGATATACCGAGCCTTCTCGGGATCAAAGGTAATCTTCTGCTCTATGGGACTCGCTGCAATATTGCCAAACTCACCTTTGCTGACAGTTTTCCAGTTGGTGCCATTGCTGCTGACAGCAAATGCATAATCCTGAATCACTCCAGACATGTACCTGTTTTGCATTGGCATGTAGGTAAAGCCCTTTAAGTCCACAGTAGCACCAAGGTCAATGACCACTGCATCGTTCTCACTAATGTAATTCGTGCGAATATCTTCGTCAATCGCTTGGCCGGATTTATCGGCTCCATTGATCACTTTCCAGCCTTCCTTGGCCAAGTCAAAATCCACGCGGCCTACTTCACTGATCTTTCCAGTGGACGGGTCCATGACAATAGCCTGAACGGTCATGGGGGATTTCACCTCAAAAGGTTCAGCATAAGCCTTGCTGTCTTTGGTAGGGTTGCTGCCATCGGTGGTATAATAGATCTCCAGCCCTTCATCGGCTGCATCCAAGCTTACCATTCCTTCTACAGAGCGGGAAATTTCCGGGGCCAGGATGACCTTCGGCGCCAGGTATATCCCCAGTTCACTGATAGTGGGGCAAGCTTTAGCGTCGGTCACGGTAAACCGCAGGGCCGTAGCTGTCACCTCCGGAAACCTCAAAATACGCCGATAGCCGATGGTGGTTTCATTGGCGATTTCCTCCCAGCCGCGATCGGTCTGTACTTCCACGGTAAACGCTTTTACCCGCTGACCCAGTGCGATGTATTCCTGCGCCAAGAATCGGTTGAAGGTAGTCGGTTCATCAAAAGTCACGGTCAAGGAACCCGACACTTTTCCATCGCTTGTAGCCCAATAAGTCGAGGCATCTTCATCCACCGCCAGTTGGGCTTCAAAACCTGCCCCGCGTGTCTCTGAGGCGGCTATTTCACCTTTCTCCACAGCCAAATTATGCGCAAAGTCCTCTTTGACCTTATCGGCTAGTTTTTGGACTTGCTCAGCATCCTTCTCGTGGATGAGGCCACGACGGTCCACAGGAAAATTGAGCAACAAGGAACCATTGCGGCCCAAGCTTTCATAATAGATATCCAACAGTTTTGGTAGGGATTTTACTTTATGATCTTCATAAGGATGGTAATACCACCCTGGCCGGATGGAGACATCCACTTCCGCTGGCACCCAATGGGTGCCATTTTCTTGGCCAGCGGAATAATCAGCCGAGTAGTTAGGCATGCCGCCATACACCTCATCTCTCATGAGATTGGACCAGGTGGTTTTGTAAGCATGGCCCTCTTCATTACCTACCCATCGGAGGTCAGGTCCGGCATCCGAAAAGATCACCGCCTCGGGCTGAAGTTCACGAATGATCTTATAGGTATTTTCCCAGTCATAATAATTTTTCTTGTCCACACGACGCTCTTCGTTGGCACCGCCATAATAACCGGTACCACCATTGGCTCCGTCAAACCACACTTCAAATACGTCTCCATAATTGGTCAGAAGCTCTTTGAGCTGTGCCCTGAAAATATCAATATATGCTGGTGTCCCGTAATGAGGGCTATTTCTGTCCCAGGGCGATAGGTACACGCCAAACTTTAACCCGTATTCTCGACAGGCTTCAGCAAGTTCCTTGATCACATCTCCCTTGCCATCCTTCCAGCTGGAGTTTTTTACGGAATGTGCTGTCGTCTCGGTAGGCCATAGGCAAAACCCATCATGGTGCTTTGCCGTAATGATGATGCCCTTCATGCCGGCATCTTTGGCCACTTTGGCCCACTGGCGACAATCCAGCGCGGTAGGGTTAAACGTATCGGGATCTTCATCGCCCATGCCCCATTCCATATTGGAAAAGGTATTCATGTTGAAATGGATAAAGGCATAAAATTCCAATTCCTGCCAGGCCAGCTGCCGCTCGGAGGGGACAGGCGCTACAGGATCCGGAGGAGCGACCTCCTTTTGCTGGCAAGAAAAGGCGACCAGCAGCAATGCTAAATACTTCTTCATGGTGGGTTTTATAAAGGTTCGTGTTCCAATATAACCATTTGCACCAGAAGACGCAGAAAAATTACCCGAGTATGAAAATTTCAGCTAAGTACCTGCAAAAATGGTATTAGGATCAGCCTCGATCCTTATCAGTGCCTACTTGCTCCTTTTTCTCGCTGCTTCATCCCTTAAATTCCTTATCTTTGCTGTCTTAAACAGACAAAAACTCATGAGGCTATATTCCAATACGGTCAAAGGTGTCGTCAATGCCATTGAAGAAATCTTTTATGACCAGCAATATGCAGACAAGGTGATCGAAAGAACGCTGAAATCCAATAAAAAGTGGGGCGCCCGGGACCGCGGATTTATTGCCGAATCAGTATATGAAATGGTCAGGTGGTGGCGGTTGATCAATGAAGTGAGCCCGTCTGAAGACCTTTATCACCTGTTTGGTACGTATTGGCTGTTGCAGGGCCATCATTTGCCCCCTTGGGAGGAATTTGAAGGAGTGCATGTCAATGCTGTCAAACGCAAATATGAAGACCTTACTTCCCGAGCAGCCCTCCAATCCATTCCTGACTGGCTGGATGAGATGGGCGCTGAGCTGCTGGGCGAGGAATGGGATGATGAAATCAATGCCTTGAACGAACAGGCACAGGTCGTCCTCCGTGCAAATACCCTTAAGACTACCCGTGAAGCGCTGATGAACCGCCTTCAAGAGGATGGTGTCGAGACCTATGCTCCAAAAGGCTATCCCGATGCACTGGTATTGGCAAAGCGCCAAAATATTTTCCGTAACCCGGCATTTAAGGAAGGGCTTTACGAAATCCAAGACGCCTCTTCCCAGTTGGTCGCCCAAGCGCTGGGTGTGGAGCCGGGCATGCGTGTAATCGATGCCTGTGCGGGAGCTGGCGGCAAATCCCTGCACCTCGCCACCCTGATGGGAGACAAGGGCCGTGTCCTTTCCATGGACATCGAAGGCTGGAAGCTCAAAAACACCAAGCTCCGGGCCAGGAGAAATGGCATTAGCATTATCGAAACGCGGACCATCGAAGACAATAAAACCATCAAACGCCTTAAAGCGTCTGCCGATAGGCTCTTGTTGGATGTGCCTTGCTCAGGATTGGGCGTGTTAAGGAGAAATCCGGATACCAAATGGAAGCTCAGCCCTGAATCCATTGCCAATGTCCAATTGATCCAGCAGGACATCCTCCAAAACTACTGCTCCATGGTCAAGCCTGGAGGCATCATGGTCTATGCTACTTGCAGTATCTTGCCCACCGAAAACCAACGACAGGTGGAAAAATTCCTGGAGTCGGAAAAGGGACAGGACTTTACATTCTTGGATGACCAAAAAGTCCTTGCCCATGAAAGCGGTTTTGACGGCTTCTATATTGCCCGACTGGAGCGGAAGTAAGGCTCTTTGGTGCTGGTTGGGAGAATGGCCACACCTACAAAATACTTCCTTACGATCAAAATAAGATCGTCCGAAAGGCTTTACGTTAAAAGCCATCATGGGTGGGATGCCCCTGAAAAAATGTATTTTGAATTTACGCTGAACATCAATTAGAACAGGAAATTGCCAGGATTCTTTGACACCAAAATAGAGTTTCTGAAAGGCGTCGGCCCCCAAAAAGCAGCATTGCTGAATAAGGAGCTGGACATTTACACGTTTGGTGAGCTTCTGCAGCATTATCCTTTCCGTTACGAGGACCGCACCAAGTTCTATAAAATCAATCAGCTTTCCGAACACTTGGAGCATGTGCAGGTCATTGGCAAAATCCGACGGCTGGAGACCATCGGCATGGCCCGTAAAAAGCGGCTTGTGGCCTATATTGAGGATGAAACGGGTGAGATGGAGCTCACCTGGTTTAAAGGAATCCAGTGGGTCGCCAAAAAGCTGGTGCCCGGGGCGGTGTATGTGTTTTTCGGTAAACCCAACCGATACGGTAGGAAATTTAGCATCGCTCATCCGGAAATGGAACCGCTTACCGCGGCACAGGAGGAAAAGAGCTTCTTTCAGCCCGTCTATCCCACGACCGAAAAACTTCGGGCAAGATACTTGGACAGCAAGGGGATTTCGCGCATCATGGACCTGCTGGTACAAAATGCCTATCCCCATATTCAGGAAACACTGCCTTCCGCGATCATGGAGCGGTTTAACCTGATGGCCAAAAAAGACGCCATCAAACAAATTCATTTTCCCGATGATCCCGATAGGCTAAAACGAGCAAGGTTTCGGCTGAAGTTCGAGGAATTTTTCTTTGTTCAGCTTCGGCTGCTAAAATTAAAACTTACCCGGACAGAAAAATTCCGAGGCCAAATACTTGGTCAGACCGAGCTGGTAGGCAAATTCTATACCGACCATTTGCCCTTCGAACTGACCAATGCCCAAAAGCGGGTAATCAAAGAAGCGTTTGCGGACATGCGTTCTGGAAAGCAGATGAACCGCCTCATTCAAGGAGATGTGGGCAGTGGAAAAACCATGGTGGCTTTTATTTGTGCCCTGATCGCCATAAGCTCCAGCACCCAAGCGTGCCTGATGGCTCCTACAGAGATCCTGGCCACACAGCATTACGAAGGATTGAAGGAGTATGCCGACATGATGGGCCTGCGCATCGATCTCCTCACGGGATCCACCAAGAAATCCGCCCGAACCCGCATTCATGGGGAGTTGCTTAATGGTCAACTGCATATCCTGATTGGCACGCATGCTTTGTTGGAAGACGTGGTGCAGTTTCATAATCTCGGATTGGCCATTGTGGACGAGCAGCATCGTTTTGGAGTGGCCCAGCGGGCAAAATTATGGGCAAAAAACCCCAATTACTACCCCCATGTGCTGGTCATGACCGCCACACCGATTCCCCGGACATTGGCCATGACGCTTTATGGTGACCTGGACATCTCAGTGATCGATGAGCTTCCTGCGGGAAGAAAGCCTATCCAAACCGTCCATCGTTATGACAAAGACCGTCTGAAGGTGTTTGGCTTTATGAAAAAGGAAATCGAACTGGGAAGGCAAATCTATGTGGTCTATCCACTGATCGAGGAGTCCGAAAAGGTGGACCTCAAAAGTCTTATGGACGGCTATGAAAGCATCCAGCGGGCATTTCCTCAATACCCTACCAGCATTGTACATGGCAATATGAAACCTGCGGACAAGGATTTTGAGATGCAGCGGTTTGTCAAAGGAGAAACCAAAATCATGGTGGCCACTACCGTGATCGAAGTGGGGGTAAACGTTCCGAATGCATCGGTCATGGTGATCGAAAATGCAGAACGCTTCGGGCTGTCACAGCTCCACCAGCTGCGTGGCCGGGTAGGGCGTGGGGCGGAGCAATCTTACTGTATCCTGATGAGTAAATATGAGTTGTCCAAAGACAGCCGTGTCCGTCTGGATACCATGGTCCGGACCAATAATGGCTTTGAAATCGCGGATGTGGACCTCAAACTTCGCGGTCCTGGGGACTTGATGGGTACCCAGCAAAGTGGCGTGGCGGATCTGATCATTGCTGACCTCAGCAAGGATGCCCCTATCCTCACCATGGCTCGGGATGCTGCCCAGCAACTGATAGCAGAGGATCCCGAAATTTCCCTTCCCCAACATGCCATGGTACTTCGTCAGATCAAGAACCAAAAGAAGCATGCCGTCAACTGGAGCAGGATAAGTTGATCGCGTAATTTTTAGCAGATTTTTGCAGCGTGATTTTGGAGAAACGACGGCTCCTTTGCTTCCCAAAAAAGAAAAACATTCCTTTTCTAAATGACAATAAAGTGTCGAGTTTATACCTCGAAAACCTTTTTTGCTGTCATTTTAAGGCCTTTTAAACAAATGCCACCCCTTCCTTTATCATTTGACCACCCCTGATGGAACCCTTATTCTTTAGCTTTGAATTGATCTTAAAAGGTTTAACCCGTGCACCAAAACAACCGAGTTGTTTCCCTCATCTTCCTGTTCCTACTGCTGGGAATGGAATGGGCGTGTAAGTCCTCAGAGGAAGAGCCTTCCAAATTGGATGTTTCTTCCACACGGATTGAACTAGAGGCAGATGGAGAATCCAAGGAAGTTTCCATTTCGTCAAATACAGCTTGGTCGGCTCATGCGTCAGCCAACTGGATCAATATGACGCCGTCTTCCGGAACAGGAAGCCAAACCGTTTCCATTGCGGCTTTGGCGAATACAACTCCTGACAGCCGAGAAGCTGTGGTTCAAATTGTGGCCGGGAGCTTACAACGAGAAATACAGGTTTCCCAAGCGGCCGGGAAATCTCATCCAAGCTATTATATCCCTGCAGATCAAACGGAGATGCGGGAAATCAGCAGTTTGGAACTAGCCCCTGAGCTAGGGATAGGTTGGAATTTGGGCAATTCCTTGGAGGCCATTGGAGGCGAAACCGCTTGGGGAAACCCTGCTGTCACCAAGGAGCTCATTGACGCCGTCAAGGCAGCCGGTTTTTCGGCTGTTCGAATTCCGGTCGCGTGGAGTAAGTTTACGGACGAATCCAGCTTTACCATTGACCCGGCTTGGGCCGAACGTGTGGAGGAAGTGGTCAATTATGTCTTGGACAATGACCTGTACGCGATCATCAATATCCACTGGGACGGTGGATGGATGCAACCTACTTATGTGGCCGAAGATGCAGTAAATGCTCGCCTAGAAGCAATGTGGGTACAGATTGCCCTTCATTTTAGGGATTACGATGATCATTTACTCTTTGCCGGAACCAATGAGGTCATGGTAGATGGGGACTATGGTCAGCCAACGCCAGAATATAGGACAGTACAAAACGGCTACAACCAGACGTTTGTAAATGCTGTCCGAGGCACAGGAGGTAGAAACGCCTACCGCCACTTGGTCGTCCAAAGCTTCAATACCAATATTGATCATGCGGTGGATTTCATGGAGATGCCCGTGGATGAGGTGAAGGATCGGTTAATGGCGGAAGTCCATTACTATGATCCTTATGAGTTTGCCCTGGATGCAGACAGTCCGGTCAGCGAATGGGGAGCCAATGCCGATAACCCTTCCAAAACAGCAGGGTGGGGAGGTGAAGCCTATGCTACTGGTCAATTTAAGAAAATGAAAAGCCACTTTGTGGATAAAGGCATTCCGGTAATCGTAGGCGAATACGGGGCGATTTCCAAGACAAACCTGGAAGACCACGCGGTTTACAGGGCCTATTACCTGGAATGGATCACCCAAGCCATGCTGGACCAGTCATTGGTACCCTTTTACTGGGACAACGGCCATACCGGTAACCATGGATTTGGCCTATTTGACAGAAATAATGGAGAGCAGGTTTATCCTGATCTAATCGATAAAATAACACCTAGCATTAATTAATGACCCCTGATTTTATTGGGCTGCTTCTCCGAGAGGCAGCCCTTTTTAGTTTTTTAGGAAAGGATTGTTCACAGTTTAAGGGTCAAGCGGAAAAGCTGGGGGCAAGCGGTAAAGTTGAGAGGATAGCCTATTTCGATGGGTAAATATGTTCTTCGTCACCTTTAATTGCTATTTGGCTACGGATGAACGCTGATAAACAAAGATAGGATACTTAAGGCCTTGCAAATCCGTGTTCAAATCTTTTATCAGTAGCTAACTTGACTTAACAGTTTACAATGCCCATGCCTTTGGCTACGAAGTGGGCTTTTCGGCAACGCTTGGATTCATCCAGTTCATAGATGAAATAGCATCCTTTTAAATAAAGTTGCCCTCGGAAATATTGCTTGATCCGCATTGATGAATGTATAATGGAGAATTATAAATGATGAGCCATTGGCGTCTTTACCTCTAAAGCCCCTGAAGGAGACACCCAACGCACAGATGGAAAAAGCTGCTCCGGGATGCACTCTAAAGTCCAAAGATAGCTTCAGCTACATGCGAATGACATAATGGTAATGCTCATGTACAACCAGATTATCTTTAACCTTTTTTAGCCATAGATTTTATGGCCTAACACAGGAAACTATACAGATAAAAACCAGCATATAGCTTGTCCATATAGCTATAAATTTTTAAATTATATTCGTTCTTTTCAGCGAATAATAATCAGTTTGAATATTCTTTCTAGCGCAAGGGCTACTTGCCAATAACCAAAAAAAAACTATCAAGAAATGGAAAACAATAATGGTTCTCGAAGTTTTGATGTAAACGAAAGCAGTGGAAATGGAAAATGCCCATTTTCAGGTGCTGCTCCCAAGAAGGGTGCCGGTGGCGGTACCAGTAACCTAGACTGGTGGCCGAATCGGCTAAAAGTAAATATTCTCCGGCAGCATTCTCCACTTTCCAATCCATTGGGTGAAGATTTTAACTACGCCGAGGCCTTCAAGCGCTTGGATTACGATGGGTTGAAGAAAGACCTGCATGTCCTGATGACTGATTCCCAAGATTGGTGGCCGGCTGACTTTGGGCATTATGGTGGATTGTTTATCCGCATGGCTTGGCACAGTGCAGGAACATACCGTATTGGCGATGGTCGTGGCGGTGCAGGGGGAGGGCAGCAGCGTTTTGCCCCGCTAAACAGTTGGCCGGACAATGCGAGTTTGGACAAAGCGCGCAGGCTATTGTGGCCGATCAAGCAAAAATATGGAAATAAAATCTCTTGGGCTGACCTGATGGTTCTCGCAGGCAATGTGGCCTTGGAGTCTATGGGTTTTAAAACCTTTGGCTTTGCCGGAGGCCGTGAAGATACTTGGGAACCTGAAGAAGCCGTATACTGGGGTTCTGAAGAGGAATGGCTGGCCGATAAGCGTTATTCTGGGAAGCGCGACCTAGAGGATCCATTGGCTGCAGTGGTCATGGGGCTGATCTATGTGGACCCTGAAGGACCCAACGGCAATGGCGATCCGGTATCTGCCGCCCAGGATATTCGCGAGACGTTTAAGCGTATGGCCATGAATGATGAGGAAACCGTCGCCTTGATCGCGGGTGGCCACTCTTTTGGAAAAACCCATGGTGCAGCAGATCCCGGCGAACACATCGGGCCAGAACCAGAAGCAGCTCCTATGGAGCTACAAGGTTTTGGGTGGAAAAATACTTATCGCTCAGGCGTCGGCCCAGATGCTATCACGGGCGGGCCAGAAGTCACTTGGACCCAAACGCCCACCCAATGGAGCAACCATTTCTTTGATAATCTTTTCAAATATGAATGGGAAATGATTAAAAGTCCTGCCGGTGCCAAGCAATGGGTGGCCAAGGACGCCGAAGAAAGTGTTCCGGATGCCTTTGACCAGTCCAAGAAGCACAGGCCCACAATGCTGACCACTGACTTATCCCTGCGTTTTGATCCGGAGTATGAAAAAATCTCCAGAAGGTTCTATGAAAACCCTGAGGAGTTTGCCGATGCATTTTCCAGGGCTTGGTATAAGCTCACCCACCGTGACATGGGACCAAAAGATCGGTATCTCGGCCCTGAAGTTCCCCAGGAAGAGTTGATTTGGCAGGATCCGATTCCTGCGCTAGATCATGAACTAGTAGATGAAAAAGACATAGCAGGCCTGAAAGAAAAAATTCTCCGCAGTGGCCTGTCTGTATCGGCCTTGGTCGGCACCGCTTGGGGATCAGCTTCCACGTTCAGAGGCTCTGACAAGCGTGGTGGTGCCAATGGTGCCAGGATTCGCCTTGCCCCACAGAAGGACTGGGAGGTCAATAACCCTGCCCAGCTGGCAAAAGTATTGGAAACCTTGGAAGGCATACAGCAGGACTTTAACAAGGCCCAGTCTGGCAATAAAAAGATTTCCCTAGCGGATACGATTGTGCTTGCCGGATGTGCAGCGGTGGAAAAGGCGGCCAATGATGCGGGCCACACTATTACCGTTCCCTTTACGCCTGGTAGGATGGATGCTACTGCCGAACAGACCGATGTCGAAGCTTTTGAATACCTGGAGCCGTTAGCGGATGGATTCCGAAATTACCGCCGGGTGAAGTTTAATGTCTCTACGGAAGACCTTTTGGTCGACAAGGCAAACCTGCTGACACTGACGCCGCCTGAACTGACTGTGCTGATGGGTGGGCTAAAGGTGTTGGATATCAATTATGATGGCTCCAAGCATGGGGTATTTACAGATAAGCCCGGCACCTTGACCAATGACTTCTTTCTGAACTTGCTGGACATGGGCACCGAATGGAAAGCCACCTCCGAGGATCAAGAGCTTTTTGAAGGCAAAGATCGCAAGACAGGCCAACAGAAATGGACCGCCACGCGAGCAGACTTAGTGTTTGGCTCTAATGCGGAGCTCCGGGCACAAGCGGAAGTTTATGGCAGTGCAGATGCCAAGGATAAATTCGTTAAAGACTTTGTTGCCACTTGGGACAAGGTAATGAATTTGGACCGCTATGACTTGAAGTAATTATTGCTGCTAGCAGCATATGTCATTCCGACCAAAGGAGACATCTCTATGGCATTATCGCATGAAATGATGAATTAGAGATTTTTCCTGCCGTCGGAATGACATTTTTTTTAGTGCTCCGCACAAATTTTTACAATAGCCAACGCAAGACACCTTTTCCCACTTGTGACCGTAAAGCGGTCCTGCTTCACGAAAATTTTCCTGGCTCCACTCATATAAATCAATTGTCACTACCGTAGAATAAAGCTTAATTTAGTAAGTTAAGTTAGAAACCAACCCTATTTAGTATGAACTGGATGAAATCGATTTTATTAGTTGGGGCATTGACGATTAGTTTCGTGGCCAGGGCCCAACTATTCCCTCACGGGGAAACATTTACCCGTCAGGACACCTTGCGGGGTACCATAACACCGGAAAGGGCCTGGTGGGACTTGGAGCATTATACCTTGGAAGTCAAGGTAGAGCCCGAAAAGCAGTACCTTTCTGGAAGCAATACCATGACCTATAAGGTGACGGGCAAACCTGATCGCATGCAAATCGATCTTCAAGCACCCATGAAACTTACCAAAGCCGTTCAAAATGGCGAAGAGCTTCCAATTGAGCATGATGGAAGTGCCCATTTTATCACCTTAAACCAAGCCCAAGAGCAAGGGAAAAGTTACGACATTACCTTTTTCTTTTCCGGCAAACCCGTGGTGGCACAGCGCCCACCTTGGGACGGAGGACTTACTTGGCAAAAGGACAGCAACGGCCTTCCGTTCATTGCCAATGCCAACCAGGGGATCGGCTCCAGTGTTTGGTGGCCAAACAAAGACCACCCCAGTGATGAGCCCGACCATGGGGTAGTGCTCAAAGTGGAGGTGCCCGAAAACCTCATGGATGTCTCCAACGGCCGCTTAATCGACACCAAGCACAACCGCAAGGCCAACACCAAAACCTATACTTGGGAAGTCAAAAATCCTATTAACAATTATGGGATCAACATCAACATCGGAGACTATGTCCATTTCTCTGAAACGTACCAAGGCGAAAAAGGGGCGTTGGACATGGATTATTATGTGCTTCGCGAAAATTTGGAAAAGGCCAAAGAACAGTTTAAGGATGCCAGACGCATGATGGAAGCTTTTGAGCATTGGTTTGGGCCATACCCTTTTTATGAAGATGGCTATAAACTGGTGGAAGTACCTTATTTGGGTATGGAGCATCAAAGTTCCGTGACCTATGGCAATGCCTATGGAAATGGATACCTTGGAAGGGATCTCAGCGGAACAGGCTGGGGATTGAAGTTTGACTTTATCATTATCCATGAATCCGGCCACGAGTGGTTTGCCAACAACATCACTAACAAAGATGTGGCGGACATGTGGGTCCATGAAGGATTTACAGCTTATTCCGAAAATTTGTTTTTGGATTACTTCTATGGCAAAGAAGCCGCCAGTGATTATGTGCTGGGTACACGCATGGCCATTAATAACGACCGTCCGGTCATCGGTACTTATGGTGTGAATTACGAAGGCTCAGGGGACATGTACTACAAAGGAGCAAACCTCCTCCATACCATTCGCCAACTCATCAATGATGATGAAAAATGGCGTGAAATCCTCCGGGGGCTCAATCGGGAATTTTACCACGAAACGGTCACCACCAAGCAGGTCGAAGACTACATCAGCGACAAGGCCGAAATGAACTTGGATCCCGTATTTGACCAATACCTTCGGGACATCCGTATTCCAGTTTTTAGCTACACCATAAAGGATGGCACGTTGGCTTATAGATGGGAAAATGTCATTAAAAGCTTTGACATGCCCGTAAAAGTATGGATCGATGGAAAGGAAGTTTGGCTTGAGCCTACTACCCAATGGCAAAGCAAAAAGCTGGACATAGCATCACCAACACTTATCGTGGACCGCAACTTCTATGTGGCCAAGATGAATGTAATGGGGGAATAACCTTAAGGCAAATGCCGATGTGATGGAACTGCTGTCTCTTAAATCTGCGTCATGCATAACGTGGATTTAAGAGACAGCCTCATATTTTTTGAACAGTTGGCTTAAAATAAGGGAGGTTTGCCTGGCAGCCTCTTTTGGCTGCAGAGAAGAATCGGATATCCCCGAAATCACCCGAGAAATATCATGGTCTATTGCCCCCTTTTGTCCCCAAGTGGCTGGATGGGCAGCCGTCAGGTAAACCGAAAAATTATGGTGCCCTGAGCCTGGGCGCTCACCGATGATGTGCAAAATGCCCTTGCATCCCTCCTTGGTTCCTGTACTTCCAAATAGCAGCTCGCCACATGCATACCCGGCCCTCACCCGTCCATGTCTGATCACAATTGGCTGTTCTGCTACCCGAAATCCATTTTCCGAAAGGGCAGGACCAATGGCTTTCAAGTAATCATCCAAGTGTCCACTGTCCATCAAGGCTCGGGCATTTAATCCATCCGAAATGACCACTTGCACATCGGGAGTCTCATCCTGCCAATTAGCCATATGCTTTTGGAGCATTTTTACTGCTTCATGGCTTAATTTTTCTCCGGTTTCAGGGTGGTATACATAATCCTTCCGGTTCTTAGACTGGGTCACTATGGGCACTGCCAATGGGATTCCTTGGATAAATGACGAGGGCATTTCGGTCCACAGGCTAATTTTGGCATCATCATAGAGCTGCTGTACCTGCTGGGCCAGTTGTGGCTCCAAATCCCAGATATGATCACCATAGCCCTCCGCAATGGGAACACCTCGTTGGCGAATGGCACGAATTTTATTTTTCCCATCAGCAAAAATCTCTTCCCGGCTTCTTAGGTCACCTTTGGCCAAACAATAGTGATAATAAACCCATGTGGGATCCCCAAAATGAATGGTGGGCTGGTCATCATCACCAATGATCCCAATACGTTTAAAAAAATGCCACATGGCATCGTTTACTTTATAGCCAAACTTCTCCCGAACCCGGACATGGTCACTAAAGGAGGTGGTCAAATAGCTTAGCATGGGATCATTTTTGGTCGGTAGGGCCATTAAATAAGCTGGGTTGGCCGGCATTACCTCATCGATGCACCAGGTTAAATCAGCTAAATCCACATCCATGTGCAAAGTAGAGCATATATCCAATCCGATGCATAAACCATGAAGTTTTCCCATCAATGTATCTTCCAAACAGCACCTGACAAGCTGCTCTTTGGTCTTGAAGACCTCCGGTCCGATAAATCCAGCTACATCGTTTACATGGACCCAAGGCTTTTCACCATCGGCTTTTCCTTCTTCCAATTGAGCCTTTAAGGCCCTTACAAAACCATATTTCCGAGATTCATGAAGCACCATATCGAAGCCTTCGCCGTGACCATTGGTAAAGTCTGCCCCTTGGCCGGTTTCTGCATAAAGGCCATATTGACCATTCCTGCTGGTCATGTGATCTTGCATTTTTTCGAGGGTGACATCAAACGTCTGATTGGCCCCCACTGTTCCGGCTAAGCTCTGAAACCAAATGCCTGTCGTACCGGGCTGCTTTTCTTCCACTGCTGCTTGCACATCTATGTGTGATAAGACACAGTTTGGAAGTGTTTTTTCCAATCCAAAAGTCACCAAGAGGTCATGAAGGGCTGCTTCGACTTTCCCTACCGATGCTACTTCACTGGATACTGGATTGGTTCCCAGTACCAGGTCCCCTACACCATAAGACCAGGCGTCAAATACTTGCCATACAATGTCGTCAATATTATCTGTGGGAGAATTGGGCTGAATGCGGGCACTGAAATAACCTTTACTACCAATCTTGGAGCCAAGCAAAGGGTTAAAGATCTTTTGGCTGACCGTTATCAATTCCTCATTGCTCATCAATTTCACCACGCAGCCAATGATATCACTGGTCAATCCAGGCATGATCTTTTTGATCTCTGGTTCCTCTTCCCGAAGTAGAAAATCCTTTAATTCACCCATTGTCCACGAATTGATCTTTTGGAGTATGGCTGGATCTGTCGTCTTTACGATCAGGTCGTAAAGCTCATCTTTATATACCAAGTGTTCCGTAATGTCACTGATTTTGGTGTTTCCCAAAAGCATCCGGGCATGCTTCCGGGACTGCTCATCTTCGGCAGCCAGACCTAGGGTAGCGTCACCTTCTTTGAAGGCATTTGCTGCCCCGATAAGCTGGCGGTAAAGGTCAAGGTCAAAAGTCCCTTTTTTATTGGTAATGTATCCCATGAGATCTTCGCCTTCTTTAGGAAGACGTATACGCAGGTTCTTGGCCGAAGAAAGTGGGTCGGCATTCTTCCAGCCAAAACCGCTCAGCAGCACCATGGATGCACCCAAAATCCCTGATCTTTTTAAAAACTCATTTCTCGTCATGATCGTGTGATTGATGTATGGTGGAGGTAAAAGGTTATTTCAGGGCAACGAATACCGAAAATTCTTTTTTGGTGAAATTCTTATCATAAGTTATTAAAAATTAAACCATCAATCCACTAGTTTGCAGTAAAAGCAAAAAAATAAGCCCCAAAAAACACCTCGAAGGTGTTTTTTGGGGCTTATGAATGACCTGACATCAAAGACATTCAGGTGCTTATTTTTCCAAGATCCGTGGTGGGGACTTTGCTATCAATAAGCCATTTCGACTATTTTCTCGACGTCTGCTGGACTTAGATCCTTGTGTTCGCCCAAGCCTGTCCAGCCTCTGCTGGTGAAGCGATCGGCAATTTCCTTGGCGGCTGTTTTATACGTGTCCGTATAGGCTGAAAGCTGCGTTTCAATGCCTAAGGATTGAATAAATGCTTCAGTTTTTTTTATGCCGGCCAATGCCTTTTCTTCTGCAGTACCGTCCACGATGCCCCAAACCCGCTCTGCGTATTGGGCCAACTTAGCTTTTTTCCTGTCCAAGTTGTAGCGGTAATGGCTGCCAGCCACGATCGCCAAGGTCCGCGCATGGTCGATGCCGTAGAGGGCCGTCAGCTCGTGCCCCATGGCATGGATGGCCCAGTCGGTGGGTACTCCTTTTTGGATAAGTCCGTTTAGTGCCATGGTACAGCACCACATAAAGTCCCCCGCAGCATCATAGTCTGAGGGATCCTTCATTACCTGTGGCCCTACTTCTATCAACGTCTGCATGATGCTTTCTGCAAAACGATCCTGCAATCCAGCTTTTACCGGATAGGTCATGTATTGCTCCAGCGCATGGGAAAATGCATCCATGATTCCATTGGCTAGCTGCCGCTGGGGAAGGGTCCGGATGACGGTGGGATCAAGCAGCGAAAACTGCGGGAACAATCCCGGGCCGCCCATCGAAAATTTTTCTCCCGTCTGGTGATTGGAGATTACTGCCCCTGAGTTGGATTCCGATCCGGTGGCTGGAATGGTCAAGACGGTGCCGAAGGGCAGTCCCTCTTCCGTTCGGATCTTTTTGGCCAAAATGTCCCATGGCTCTTCACCGTCGTACAGTGCTGCAGACGATAAAAACTTGGTCGCGTCGATCACTGAGCCTCCTCCCACGGCCAACATAAAGGTAATGCCTTCTTCCTTGATGATCTTGAGCGCATCCAACAACTGATGATATGCTGGATTGGCGGGAATTCCTCCGAATTCAATGACTTCAAAATCTTTAAGTGCGTCCTTTACCGCGTCATAAATCCCATTTTTTTTGATGCTCCCTCCACCATATGTCATGAGCACTTTCGCTCCAGCGGGGATCTCATCAGCTATTTTTGCGGTTTGGCCCTGGCCAAAAATGATCTTCGTTGGATTCTTAAATTCAAAATTCAGCATATGCGATTGGTTATGATTGCTATTTCTAAAATATCATTCCTTAAACAGCAAACCCCTTCCATCAGTTCCTTGTTTGCCAAAAAGGAAGCATGGGGATTTCTCTCCCAAAAGGACCTTAGAAAGCCATTAAATGGCGAAAAGCATGTCAGATTTCTACCGTTTCACTGAAGGGATGTTACCAGCTTCCGCCGGCACCGCCCCCTCCGAAGCTACCGCCTCCAAAGCCGCCGAAACTACCGCCTCCGCCGAAGCTTCCGCCTCCACCGGAGAAATTACCGAAGCCACCACCATCACGGCGGCCGCCTCCCAGCAGGTTCATCAGCATCAATGAGGTAAACAAGTCTACTCCGCCTCCTCGGCCACCCATGTGGTTATCGTTGTCATTTCTGTTTTTGAGCAGGGGAATAATGATGAAGATGATGATAAAGATCAAGATGAAAAATACCGCGCCACCGCTATTGCCTTTTTTAGCTACATCTTCGGCGTCGTATTCTCCACTGGCCAATTTGAAGATCATGGTGGTGGCCTGATCCAATCCTTCAAAATATGCTTCCCGCTTAAACGCCGGAACGATCACATTATCCACAATTCTCCTGGCCAAGGCATCCGGAACGGCTCCTTCCAGGCCATAGCCGGTCGCGATAAAGACCTTTCTGTCCTTCATGGCCGCCAGAATGAGCAGGCCATTGTCCTTTCCTTTTTGGCCAATTCCCCACTTATCACCCAGCTGAAAAGCATAATCACTGATGTCATATTGCCCTACAGATCCTAACAAAACCACCGTGATTTGGGAGGAGGTGCTGTCGTTATAGGCCACCAGTTTTCGTTCCAAGGCCGTTTGCTCGGAGGAAGATAAGGTTTGGGTGAAGTCATTGACCAGCTTGGGAGGATTGGGGCGTTCGGGAAAATCCCCTTGCGCCATGAGGACCTGACTGGCCAGTAAAAATAAGAATAGGAGTGAAGCGTATTTTTTTAACCACATATTATCCAAAGGAAATTTCATCAGAGAGTTCGTTTTCATCACTGTCAGCATCATAGGGGAAATGTTCTTTCAAGGCTTTGCCGGACATTTTGATGCCTGTGACGAGTCCTTCGGTAAACTTGCCCTCTTTGAAGCATTTTACCATTTCCTCTTTTATTTCATCCCAAAACCCTTTGGGCACAACAGCATTGATGCCTCCATCACCCAACACAGCAAACTTATGGTCTTCTACTGCCAGGTAAAAGAGGACGCCATTTCGGAGTTTGGTCTTGTGCATTTTGAGCATGGCAAATACATCTGCCGCCCTGTCCAACACGTCCCCCTTGCAGTGACTTTCCAGGTGAACCTGGATTTCGCCAGAGGTCTGTAGTTCGGCAGCTTTGATGGCTGCTACGATGTTTTGTTTTTCTTCCTTGGAAAATAATTTTTCGGCCATGGCCTGATCGTTTTAATAAGAATGCCCGGTTTGAGCCGGGCAATGTAAGTCTATTTAAAATTCTACAGTAGGCGCATTTTCAGCACCTTCGGCAGCTTCGAAGTAACCTTTCTTCTCAAAGCCATACCACCCCGCAAAGATGTTGTTGGGGAACTGCCTCAAATTGGCATTATAGGCTTGTACGGATTGGTTAAAGTTTCGCCTGGCTACTGCTATTCGGTTTTCTGTCCCTTCGAGCTGAGACTGAAGGTCGAGGAAGTTCTGATTGGCCTTTAAATCCGGGTACCGTTCCACGGCGACCATTAGCCTGCTGAGGCTCCCGCCCAATTGATCCTGAGCTTGTTGAAATTGGGCCACCTTTTCAGGGCTAAGATCATCAGCATTCAGGTTAATGGAAGTGGCCTTTGCCCGAGCATTGATCACTCCTTCCAGCGTCTCTTTTTCGAAGTCAGCATAACCTTTCACGGTATTGACCAAATTGGGGATAAGGTCGGCCCTTCGTTGATATTGGGTTTCCACTTCCGCCCATTTACCGTTGATGTCCTCTTCTGTGCGAACAAATTGGTTGTAGGTTCCTACCGCCTTGGTATAGACAAAAATACCCACCACTACCAAAATTAAAATTGGAATAATTGCTTTTTTCATGTGCTTATAATTGATATTTAAGAGTATCTCGTTTGTGATTTGCTCCCCTCAGGTAAGCGGAGCATTAAATTTTGAATGATTCCCTAGTCATTTGGATGGGAATATTCGAATTTAGGTATTCTCACGCAAAAGAATGGAAAGAGTTTAAAAAAAAGCATTCTTGCCCCTAAAGTGGGAAGGGGAAGTTTTCGCCAAAATGGAGTGATCAGGGGATCGGCAGGTTTTTTAGCAGGACGGAAAAGGTCGTTCCTTCCCCTTCGGTGCTTTCCACGGTAATGTCTCCATCGAGGGACCGGATTTGTTCTTTGATCAGGTAAAGCCCCAGCCCCTTTCCTTCGACGTGATTATGAAATCGCTGATACAGCCCAAATATGCGGTCCCCATATTTGTCCAGGTCTATACCGATCCCATTGTCCTTAAAATCGATCCTGCATTTATCTTTTTCCATGCGTGTGCAGATCCATATTTCCGGCAATCGATCAGGGTGGCGGTATTTGATGGCATTGGTCATAAAATTGAGCAGAAAATTCTCCAGGTGGCTATACACATAATTGATTTCCGGCGCCATAAAATCCCTGTGAATAGTCGCTTTGGCGTCCTTCAGCTGTCGAAAGAGGCTTTTTTCGATATTGTTCAGGATATTGTGGAAGTTAATTTGATCCACTTTGATCAGCTTTTTCTTTTTGATCGAAACCACCTCAATGAGGTCCATCAACGTGGTGTTTAGGATGGCAGTGGAATCCCTAAGGCTGTCAAATAACTCCTTGTTTTCTTCTTGGGACAGATTCTCCTCATCAATGAGGTCCAATAAAGAAGTTATGTTCACTATCGGTGCACGTAAATTATGGGAAACGATGTAAGCAAAATGCTGTAATTCCTCATTGTGGCTGGAAAGGTCCCGAATCAGCTTCTCCCGCTCCACTTCTGCCATTTTATATGCCGAAATATTCTGTGTCACCAATAGTGCCCGGCTCACTTCTCCCTGCTCATTCCGAAGCGGTACTCCGATTTTTTTATAGTTTTCTCCTTGGTAATCAATCTCATAAGTCACCGTTTCCCCTTCAAAGACCCGTTCGAGGTTTGCTTTGGCATGTGCCGCTACATCCGGATCGTATTTGGCCAAGTGAAGGTTTCCGATAAGGCTTTTGGGATTGATCTGCAGATGGCGATATTCGCTCCCTTCCGTATAAATATACCTTAGATCGCGGTCAAGTACATCGATGGTGCCTTTCGGGAAATTCTCCGCAATGCTTTTATAAAGCTGCTGTGAAGCGACTAGCTCTTTCTCATAGCGAATCCGCTGAAGTTCTGCTCCGGCCCGGTCTCCAAGAATGGAGATGATGTTGATCAATATATTTTGGTTAAAAATTGGTCTTTGGTCTGCCAGAACTAGTATACCCTGCTTTTTCCCTTTTTTATCTTTGATACCGGTGGAACAATATGATATGAGCTGCTCCTCCCGCAAGAATTCATCTTCTGGGTACAGCTCCGCTACGTGGTTGGGCACGATAACGACATTGTCATCGCCTGTGCCATTGATGGCCTGAAAACAGGGGGTGCCATGGATGCTGTAATCCATATTAGGGATGAGCTTTCCTGATTTGGAGACCGCGATACTTTTTACCTTCTGCTCTTCAGGAAGATACTCACCTACTAGGCAATAGGTGAAATTCAGTTTTTGGGATAGCAAAACCACCAGCTGATTAAAAAACTCTTTATCACTATAATGGGCTGAAATAGCGGCCACATCATTTAAAATCCGCTGCACAAAATCCTTTTCGCTGATGTCTTCAAAAACAGCTTGAAAGGACTCTTCGTCTGCCAATTTTCGCACCGTCAGGCCCACATAATATTTGCTTTTGCTCAAGAAGGATATAAATGGCCCCTCATACCGTGCAAAGCCCCTTTCCAATCCTTCTAGGAGGGTGTTGTAGATGGGCGAGTCGGCATAAATTTCATGGATATTCCTTCCGATAAATTTACTTTTATCCTTGGTCTGCGTTTTTTGGAACAGGGTATTGTTGGCCTTGAGTATGGTACCTTGGCTATCATACTGAAATATCACCAACGGGATATAGTCATAATCGGCGCTAGAAGGCTCTTGAAGACCTTTGGCCTCATGTTCTATGGATTTTAATGAAGTCATATCCACAATACTGCACACAAAGGCATGACCATTTTTATTGTTCTTAATAGGTCTTGATTTAGGATAAAGCCATCTGATTTGATGATTGGGAAGTAGCACTTGCATGATGGGGGTATTGTCATCAGATGATTTTCCATTTACCTTTGGAAATGAGGAGCCGTCTGTTCCTTCCCCATTCGGATCAATGGATTCGATGATTTCTATTAAATTTTTCTTGAAAAAGTCTTCTTTTACACCCAAAGTATCTTCAGGAGAATTACTCAAGAAGCTAATTTTTGCCTTTCCTTCCTTATCGAAATGATACTTAAAGGTTAAATCCGGCATGCAATCGGCCAATTCCTTAAAAGTATATTTTTCCTTCAGTTCAATGCCCTCCCTATATTTCCATTTGGATCCTAATTTGATTTTTCCCAGTACTCTACGGCTTCCTGTCTGTTCATCGAAATAGGAATAAATGTGATCATGGACAAAAATGTACCGGCCATCTTTGTGCCGTATACGATACCAAGATTCCAACTGCTGCAAATGTTTTAAAAATTTTTCTCCTCTCTTGATTCGATCTTCTGGATGGATCAATTCTTCCCAATATTTCTTGCTTAATGAAAAAAGCTCTTGCTCATCATACCCAAACATTTGTTCGGTATCCCCACAAAAATACATGTCTGTTCCGTCCATCTCATACTCATAAAATAGAGTTTTTGGATAGTTTTTAAGAATTTGATCAGATTTTAAGGGGATAAAACGAGGCTGCTTTTGTAAATCGGAATGATATGATTCAGAGATCAGGTAAAACCGATTGCCACTAATGTGCTTTTTAAATAATGGATAATCCTTCTCACTTCCAACGTAAAAAACATCTTGCTCAGGAGCATTTAAAAAAGCTTCCAAATCGGCTTTTTCTATCTCTCCAAAAAGGAGTTTAAGCTCGGAATGGAGGTCAGCTATTTTTTCTTTGGTTGGTGTTGGATTAATGGCATGACGGTAAAATCTATGTTCCTCACGGTCATATATCCATTCTAAATTTAACGTTTCTACGAAGTTGTCTGGTGTAATCAGTATGTTTAATATGGAAGCAGAACCTTCTCGAATGACATTGCCCTGCAGGCTAACATTCACATAAGTGTCCTCTTTGGAGAACAGAAAAGTGTTTACTTTTCTTTCCATCAACAGATAATGGTAAATATGCTCCAGCGCTGGAAAAGGTAAACACAAAAATGATGATGAAAAATCTAAGGGGCTTGAATGATCCGTAAACTCATGCAATGCTCCGGTTTGGTAAATACAGTGGTATTCTCCTACGCCAAACCTCCTGAAAGTAAACATGGCAGGTTCTATATTTCTTCTCTTCTTCTCCATCGACGATCTCTAAGAAAAATATGTTTTGATGCGGTATTACTTCGCATCGATTGGTTATTTGGTATTTTTTATCCTCAATAATACAAAAAACTCATATTTATAATTGTTTTTCCAAGGTGATTTCTTTTTCCAGTTCCATGATTATGCCATTTATATTTCTTCTGATAGTAAATAATATTTTTCTATCTGGCTCAGAACGCAATAAATCATTGATTCCGGATAAGTCCCAATATTCAATGGGAAGTAAATTAATGGCTAAAATTTCATCACCTGCTTTGAAGTTTTCTCGGGAAGCTGGAGAGTCTTCCTGAACACTGCTCACATAGAACCGCCGCTCCTCTAAACTGGTCAGCCGTATCTTCAACCCACTCATGTCATATTCGAAAGGTTTGTGAAAATCTCCCCCCTTTTTAAACAACATCCGCTCCCGGGTGTAGTCGATGATCAGCGTCATGCGAGACAATATATCCGAACCCAGGCTCCCAAGTCTTCCGGATTCGATGATAATGGAAGAAAATTCCGTTTCATCAGGATAGGAGGTAATGACTTTTCGAAAATTCAGGTTGCCTAAGCTGTATTTCCGTACCCTGCCAGCATATCCGTATAAGTCGCCTCCCAGTGATCTCCCAAGGTCGGTTTCGATATGCTCGGGGGGAAGCACGATCTCTTCGGAAGTTTCTCGATTGAGTAGTAAGCCGTGGTTGGCTCCGGTATCTATTAGCAATTTGCCTTGAATTTCCGGTCCATCGATCTGGTCTATCGTACTCTTTACGTAAGGTTTAAAGTTGTCAAAATCTAAGCTGATCTTTCTGTACCCAAAAGGCCGCCAGTTCAAGCGATCCTGTCGATAAAAAGTAATGATATCTGTATCATAGTTGATTTTCACTGGATTATATTTAAAAAACTCATACCCAATGATGCCATGAATCGGCACCCCGATTACCCGCTCCAATTCCAAAAAGTCTTCTTCTAGCACCAGTATGGCTTGTACCGTTCCTTCTACAGGCCCAACATCAAAGTAATTATTGGGGGAAACCAAGGCCGTTAGTACTGTTTTTCCGTCTGCTCCCATCAGGTTAAGGGTGCGGGTATAGTAAAGTCCAATCTCATCACCAATGGACTTGCTAAATAGAATATTTGACTTTACCCCGGTGTCCAATAAAAAATTCAGTTCAGGCCCTCCATTGATGGAAAGGGGGACAATGATGAGGTTATTATAATTGAGAAATGGGATATTGACTTGCTTTTGGTCCTTTTTTAAATAGAAACCAGGCACCTGTGCCCAAAGTGGTGAGGTAACAAAAAAAATGGTTGTAAGAAAAAGGATGAATAGTCTTGTCAGGGTCATACATAACTAATTTAGCACTATCACTTTAAAATAAAAACATAGACCTTTAATCTGGGAAGGATTTTGGATTGGTTGGGAGGGTTGAATTGCTATCAAATATGGAAAGCTTGCCAAAAAATCGCCAAAGCTAATTTAGACTGAAAGCAAATTAGCATTAATAAACCGCTGTAGATGGGCTAGGTTTGACATAATCCAAAAAATGCACCATCTTTATTTTTTGGTAAATTAAAAGCTATGGCAGAAAAGTCAATCGTAGATAAAGCAAAGAAAATTTTTGAAAATTTCTTGTTGAGGCAGGGAAGTAGAAAGACACCTGAGCGATTTTCGGTGATCGATGAACTCTACGCGCTGCCACAAGATGAGCATATTGATGTGGAGGGGCTTTTTTTACGTATGAGAAATAAAGGTTATTCTATCAGTCGCGCGACCATATACAATACACTGGACCTGCTGGTGGAATGTGGGCTGGCCGTCAAGCACCAATTTAAGGATAAGGTAGCCTTATATGAGCAAGCACTCACCTACAAGCACCATGATCATCATGTCTGCAACCAGTGCCGCAAAATCCGTGAGTTCTCCGATGAGCGGATAAACCTGATCAAGGAAGCCATGGGCGAGGAATTTTCTTCAGCCATCACCAGCCATTCCCTAGTGCTTTATGGAGACTGTCAGATTCCGGACTGCAAAAACTTGAAGCTGGTCTAGTTTCCTCATTCCTATTTTCATTTTATGCTGTCTTTGCCTCTCACTGCCGATGTGAATGGTTTCACCCTACCATTATTCTTCGATAGTAAGCAGAAAAAGGATCAAGCTGAAAAGTTGGGGGCATTTTACTCCATAATGGAAATTGACAGTTCCCTAAGGCAAACACTTAAAGGGATGTCAGCCTTAATTAAAGAACTTCAAGGGGCTAAAAGCGATTTTCCTGATGGTTTTCAAGTGTGGCAAAGGCATTTTATTCATTTCAAGTAGAGGAGCTATCATCCGTGCCGCTGGCACTCCTTCGGGAGGTTGAGGAGAGTTTAAGTTCCTGCGGATGATTCTGCAGGTTACAAAATTTATCGTGCCGCAGGCACTTTGTCCAGATTTGTACATTGGAAACCGCATTAGACTATAGTGCTGAATGGCGGAATAGGCTGAAAGAATGATTAGTTGATTTGGATCCTCAAGCTGTCGCAGCACCCTGGATATGGGTTAGCAACTGAGCATCCTGCCTAATCCGCCTTTAGCAGAGGGTCATACAGAAGGTGCAGGTTGTCACCTGCACCATAAATGATTACACACAAAAGGGTAAGTTCCGTAAAAACGGCAGATATAAATGCAAACAGGAACATTTTTTTAAAGCGTTTGCCCTGTGGAGGAAGTCCATCGTTATGACGTTATGAAATTTTCTTTCATAAGATCATGTCAAAATTCGTCCCCCAGAAACATTGCTTGATCCAAGATTGTCATTTTGTCAAGACAGATATTTTATTCTGATTTTTGATAGCGATACACTTTTCTTGTAGAGAGATTGACGCAGCTACCGTCATAAAAAATCGCGCTAAATTGACAGAAAAAAGCTCCAAAAAAATAGACTAAAATTTATCCACATTTATCCACATTTATCCACATCAATACTTCAAGTATCCGTAACTGGCTAAATATCAATTTGTTATGAGTTTAAACCAAAGTTTTAATTTGTGGATAAAAGGCTGTAAATGAATTTTATACGGATTTACCCTTTGTGGGCAGTGGTGGATAAGATGTGAAACAGAATATAATTTTATACTATTCGCGCTGCTGCCTGATTAAGCGTGTTCGGTAGGCGTTAAAAATACGTGATTTACTAATAAAACCGAGGTAAATACCATTATCCACGACGGGAAGGTTCCATGCTCCTGATCGTTCGAATTTATCCATTACTTCTCGCATACTTTCAGATGGCTGGATCGTATCCGGTGGACTGTGCATTAGTTTTCTGATCTGTACTTCATTTTGCTTCTCTCGATCAAACATAATGTCACGTATATCATCCAGGGTGATGATGCCATTTAAGGTGCCTTTTTCGTCCACAACAGGAAAAATATTTCGATTGGAGAGTTTTACAAGGCCGCAGAGGTCTTTGAGTACCGCATCTGGATGGATGGGCAGTAAGTCCTTTTCCATGATGCGCCGAATATCGATCAGGCCAAGGACTTCTTCATCTTTGGTTTCCGGGATATGTTTGCCTTGTTCCAGCAATTGGTTTTTGTACAGGGAATTTTTATCAAAGTAATTGGTCGTGGCCAAGGAAATGGCTGACACAAGCATAAGGGGAACGAAGAGCTCATACCCGCCAGTCACTTCAGCGATCAGGAATATGGCAGAAAGGGGGGCGTGCTGTACTCCACTCATCACCCCGCACATCGCCACCAAGGTAAAATGAGCCACTGGAATGGGGATGTATATCCCAAAGAAGTTATTGGCAAAGGCAAAGAGAAAGCCTGTGATCCCTCCCACATACAGGGATGGTGCAAAGATGCCGCCACTACCGCCACTGCCGATCGTCAAGGCTGCCGCTATTGGTTTGGCGAAGATGATCATAAGAAGGTAAAAAAGTATAAAGTAGGTATTGTTGATTTCTGAAAAGAAGGGGCTCCTGTTCAGCAAAACTGCTGGATCACCTAAAATGAGTGAATTCAGTGTATTATATCCTTCCCCGTAAATGGGCGGAAAAAAGAAGATGATCAGGCCAAGGACTGCACCACCTATCAGCATTTTCAGCCAAGGATTTGATTGTTTCTCCAGTAAGTTTTCGGTTCTCAGGACGGCTTTTATAAAGTAAACAGATACCAAACCTGTAATGACTCCCAGCAACAAATAGTAGGGGGTGTGTGCTGCAATAAATTCTCCGGAAAGGTTGAAAGAGAAAATCGGATCATTTCCGATAAGTACCATGGTCGTCAATGACCCAAGGACGGAAGCAATCAGCAAGGGAATAAAGGCGCCGGTGTTTACTTCCATTAGGATAACTTCTATCGCAAAGATTACCCCGCCGATGGGCGAACCGAATATCGCAGATATCCCTCCTGCAGCACCACAACCAATAAGAATATTCCGTTTTTTGGCATTGAGGTGCATCAGCAGGCCCGAGTTTGAACCAATGGCAGATCCGGTCACCACGATGGGGGCCTCCAGACCGACGGATCCTCCCAGGCCCACGGTTAGGCAGGATGTAAAAACTCGGCTGTACATCTTTACCCGGGGGATGAGGCTCTTCTTTTTGGAAATGTTATAAAGAATCTCAGGAATGCCATGGCCACCATAGTCATTGACAATGTATTTGCCAACCACATAAGTGAGAAAGATCCCGACTAAGGGATAAAGGATAAAAAAGAAATTGGCATATTCAATCTGAAAACCTTCGATCAACCAGTGCTGAATAGAATGGACCGAAACTTTAAGTATCACCGAGGCCAGTCCCGTCAAAATACCGATGACGCCACTAAGAATTAGCATAAAATTCTTAGTGCTTATATGCTTAAGCCGCCAGATTAAAAACTGGGTTATGATATCTTTTGCCAAAACGGAACGAAGTTGATAATCAATTTATTCGGATTCATGATAGGTTATTTGGCTTGTTTCGGATAATCAAAGTCAAAAGTAAAAATTTATTGGCTTTCATCTTAAAATAATGCTATAAATCTGAGACTTTAATGCTTTTTCGCTTCATTCCAAAAAATATCCATCTCATTTAGCGTCATGTCTCCCAGGTTTTTCCCGGCCTTTTTGGCTGCTTCCTCAAGATATTGAAAGCGATAGATAAATTTTCTGTTGGTCTTTTCGAGGGCTTCCTCCGGATTAATATCGACAAAACGGGCGTAATTGATCAGGGAAAATAGCACATCCCCAAATTCACCAGTGGCCCTTTCACGATCTATATCTTCGGGAGCTGTGACATCAAAGGCTTCCTTGAACTCCTGCATTTCCTCTTCCACTTTTTCCCAAACCTGTGCTTTGTCTTCCCAGTCAAATCCCACTCCTCTGGCCTTTTCCTGAATGCGCATGGCTTTGATCAGTGCCGGTAGTGACCGCGGCACTCCTCCAAGGACACTTTTATTGCCTTTTTCCTGAAGTTTTATCTTTTCCCAGTTTTGTTTCACCGCCTCGTCATCGTTTGCCTCGGTATCGCCGTAGATATGTGGATGGCGCCGGATCAGCTTTTCGCATAGACTTTCGATTACCGTGGCAATGTCAAAGGCACCCTTTTCTTCCCCGATTTTGGCATAAAAAACTATGTGGAGCAAAATGTCCCCCAACTCCTTTTTCACTTCTTCCAAGTCCGCATCAAGAATGGCGTCGGATAGTTCGAAGGTTTCTTCTATGGTGAGGTGGCGTAGACTTTCGATGGTCTGTTTACGATCCCAAGGGCATTGCTCCCTTAGCTCATCCATGATGGTCAACAGCCTGTCAAATGCCTCTAGTTGTTGTGATCGGGAAGAGATTTTGGACATAGGATTCGGGAAACTATTTGGATTGTGTGGACGTTTTCAAAGTATTACGTAAATTTGAGCAAATTAATTGGATATGGCAACTCTATATTTGACTTTGGGATTTCTTGCACTGTTTTTCATTTTGATGTCCGTGAGGCTGATTTTCCTCAAAAATGGACAGTTCAAAGGGACCTGTGCATCCCAAAATCCATACTTGAACAAGGAGGGGGGGACATGCAGCTATTGTGGGAAATCAATGGACGAAGGCGAAGCATGTGGTAACCCTGATTCAGAGGTCAATAAAGTAATGGAAAGATTTAAATAATCACCAAGAGTTCCAGCTTGTCTAGGCAAGTGGGATTTTTTCTCATAGTTTATAACTAAACGCTATCAAAGTGGCATTAATTAAGTCTATTTCCGGTATTCGTGGGACTATCGGAGGAAAATCAGGAGAAGGACTGACTCCTGTTGACATTGTAAAATTCACCTCTGCATATGGTGCGTGGATCCTAGAAAAAACCAACAATCCTCGAATCGTCATCGGCAGAGATGCGAGAATCTCAGGAGATATGGTTTCCAAATTGGTCACTGCTACGCTTCAAGGGCTGGGCATTCAAGTGATCGACTTGGGGCTTAGCACCACGCCAACAGTAGAATTTGCCGTGCCGCTAGAAAAGGCAGGTGGCGGTATTATTCTGACGGCCAGCCATAATCCCATTCAATGGAATGCGCTAAAATTACTCAATGACAAGGGCGAGTTTATCTCTGACCAAGATGGAAAAGAGGTGCTCGAAAAGGCTGAAAAAGAGGATTTCGAATTTGCTACCGTTAAGAATATCGGAGCCTATACCTTAGTGGAAGATTATATCGACCGTCATATTGACCACGTGCTGAGCCTGGATTTGGTAGACAAAGAAGCCATAGCTGCGCGTAACTTCAGGGTGGTCATTGACTGTGTGAATTCCACAGGAGGCATTGCCCTTCCCAAGCTGCTCAAAGCCCTCGGGGTGGAGCATGTGGAAGAAATGTACTGTGAACCTGACGGCCATTTTCCGCATAATCCAGAACCTCTTCCCGAAAACCTTAGGGATATTTCCAGTAAATTGAAAAATGGAAAATTTGACCTGGGGATTGTGGTAGATCCGGACGTGGACAGGTTAGCATTCTTGACAGAAGATGGATCGGCATTTGGGGAGGAATATACCTTGGTCGCCATAGCAGACTACGTGCTTTCCCAAACACCAGGTAATACCGTGTCCAATCTTAGCTCTACCAGGGCACTGAGGGACGTTACTGAGAAGCATGAAGGGACCTACAATGCCGCTGCCGTGGGAGAGGTCAATGTGGTCAATAAAATGAAAGAAACCAATGCCATCATCGGTGGTGAAGGCAATGGAGGCGTTATCTACCCATCGTCACATTATGGCCGGGATGCTTTGGTGGGGATAGGACTGTTCCTGACACACCTCGCCAAATTTGGCAAAACCGCCAACAGGCTTCGGGCGAGCTACCCCAACTATTATATTTCAAAAAATAAGATAGAGCTCACCCCTGAAATTGACGTGGATGCCATTTTGGATGAAATCAGTAGAAAGTATAGCAAACAGCCCATCAATGACATTGATGGGATCAAAATAGAATTCGAAAAAGAGTGGGTACATTTGAGGAAGTCCAATACGGAACCCATTATCCGTATCTACTCCGAATCTGAGACCAAGGCGACAGCAGAGCACTTGGCCAATAAACTTATTTTGGACATTAAAGAGGTGATCTCTGCAAGCAAATAACCAGCATTTCGCTGTTATTTAGAGGTGAATCAGCCATTTTTGGTGGGCAAAGGAATTTTCCAATTAACAAAATGGATGGTTTTACTGTACCAAAATCATAGCATCTTGCTACCAGAACCAACATACCCAAGTATTTAGAGATAATGAATATTTATTTAGATAATGCAGCCACCACCGCACTCGATGAAAGGGTGCTGGAAGCCATGCTGCCTTATATGAAAGGGCATTATGGCAATCCTTCTTCCGTCCATTCTCACGGTAGAGAAGTAAGGACAGCGATCGAACGCTCCAGAAAAAAAGTAGCTGAATTGTTGAATGCAACGCCCGGTGAAATTTTCTTTACCTCTGGAGGGACCGAAGCTGACAATACCGCACTGGTATGCGCCATTGAAACTTATGGGATCAAAGATGTGCTGACCACTCCAATCGAGCACCATGCTGTTTTGCATACCTTGGAGGAATGTGAAAAGCGGGGCCATATTACACTGCATTTTGCAAAAATAAACGCGGATGGTGAAATTGACATGGGCCATCTTTCCGAATGGATTCAAACCCATCCCCATGCGCTGGTGTCCATCATGCATGCCAATAATGAAATTGGCAATATCAATGATATCCATGTGATTGGACAGCAGTGCAAGGAACATGAGGTGTTTTTCCACTCAGATACCGTGCAGACCATGGGCCATTATGTACACGACCTAAAAGAGTTGTCCATAGATGCCATCGTCGCGGGAGGGCATAAGTTCCACGGCCCAAAAGGCTCCGGGTTTTTGTATTTGAACAAGAAAAACAAAATCAGGCCGTTTATCTACGGTGGGGCACAAGAACGAAGCATGCGCGGAGGAACGGAAAATGTGTATGGTATCGTAGGAATAGCCAAAGCGCTGGAGCTGGCCTATGAAGATATGGAAGCCCATCAGCAGCATGTCCAAGGACTCAAGAAGCGCTTTATAGAACAATTGAAAGAGGGAATTCCAGGCGTGGAGTTCAATGGCCTTTCAGCTGATTTGGACCGTAGTTTATACACCGTACTTAATGTCAGCCTTCCGCCATCCGAAGAAAATAGCGGTATGTTGCTATTTAACCTTGACCTCAATGGAATATCCGCTTCTGGAGGCTCCGCCTGCAGCAGTGGTGCTACGGTAGGCTCTCACGTGTTACGCGCACTTGATGCTCAGCCTGAGAGAGACTCCGTCCGTTTTTCGTTCAGTCGTTTCAATACCATCCAAGAAATCGACTATACGGTCGAAAAACTAAAAGAACTTTACGGCGTTATTGCCTGATGAGTATAAGGTGAAACAGTAAACTGAGCCGGCCAAATTGGTCGGCTTTTTTTGTTGAAAGGGCTGCGGCGGGCACCAAAGGGGTGGCGGATCAAAGACCAAGTGAATTTTCTGGGCGGACAGCTTCCCCGGAAAGTGGGCATTTCCACTATGGGCTGGATGAATGCATACAAAATAATTTCATGAGCATTCAAGGAATATTTTTCGTAAATAAGAAGGGCTCACTGATGGCATGATCAACAACCAGCATAATCCAAGCCTTGGCAGGGAGCCCTCCAGTTTGACTAGTAAGATTAAGCCACGTCGCTCTTCCCTTCGGAAAAAAAATACTTATTTTTGCACCATGAAAATTTGCTTTGCTACGAATAATCCCAAAAAGATCGAAGAGGTAAAGGCCGCCTTGGGCGAAGACTTTACCATCGTTTCGTTAAAGGAAATCGGCTGTCATGAGGAATTGCCTGAGACGGGTGACACGTTGGATTTCAATGCCTTCCAGAAGGCCCGACACGTATTTGAAAATTATGGCGTCAGTTGTTTTGCCGATGATACGGGCCTGGAAGTAGCGGCATTGGATGGAGCACCGGGCGTATATTCAGGAAGGTATGCCGGAGCGCCCCGCAGTGATGATCGAAATGTCGACAAGTTACTGGAAAATATGGAAGGCGTAACCGACCGTAAAGCCCAATTCAGAACAGTGATTGCCTTGATTTTGGATGGGAAGGAATACAGTTTTGAGGGAGTGGCAAAAGGCGAAATCATTCAGGAAAGAATTGGAGAAGGGGGCTTTGGCTATGATCCGGTATTTAGGCCGGAGGGGCATGGTGAAACGTTCGCTGAACTCAGCATGGAAGCAAAAAATGCTATCAGCCACCGGGGAAAGGCCGTTCGGAAGTTGATTCATTTTCTGAACAGTTACCGCTAGCGCTACAGGTGTTTAGCGCACCTTGAGCATATACATGAGGAGATTGCTTCACCATACCATTCGATGGTTGGCCATGAAGAATGAAAGCGATGCTGGACAATACTCTGTAGATTAAGACAATTGCCTTTGCATAAAACTGGAGATATCATGAGAAAACCTTACATCGTTGGCATCACGGGGGGAAGCGCCTCCGGCAAAACCCTGTTTCTGAACCGGCTGCTGCAAAGCTTCGATCCAGCAGAGGTCTGCCTCATTTCCCAGGACAACTATTATAAGCCCATCGATCAGCAGCCCCTGGATGAAGAAGGTATTGAGAACTATGATACTCCCTTTTCCTTTGATTTTGATGCATATGCGGCGGATATAGAAAAAATCCAACGCGGTGAACACGTTTTTCGACAAGAATACACCTTTAACAATCCTGCCGTAACCCCAAAAATGCTGGAATTTAAGCCTGCCCCGGTAGTGGTGGTGGAGGGGATTTTTGTGTTATACTCACCTAAGTTGACCAACTTGCTGGACCTGAAGGTTTTTATAGATGCCAAGGATTATATCAAATTGAAGCGGAGGATTGTCCGGGATAAAGTGGAAAGGGGCTACGACCTCGATGATGTGCTCTATCGCTACGAAAAGCACGTGATGCCGACCTATGAAAAATACATCGACCCGTCCAAGCACGACGCCGACCTGATCATCCCCAATAACGACAGCTTTGATAATGGCCTGGAAATGGTGAAGATTTTCCTTAGGGAAAAAATCAACAACCAGCCCTGTATTTGAGCAAAAACCGGTGTTTTTTTATGGTTGGAAGGTCACTAGGCTTATAAGTTTTATTGCCCGATAGCTTTATCAGCTGTTCGGGATTTGTAATTCCGAACTCACCATAACACAGGATTTACAATCCTCGAAAACCCATTCCCAAACATACATTTAGGGAACCGATCCACGGCTGCCCAGAAAGTATGATTTATATCACACCAAAAAGTTTGGCTCGTTTTCATCAGAATGGCAAAGTGTTTGTGAATTGGCTGCAAGTTTAAACCAAGTTTTAAGTTACCATGATGAAAAAGTTTTTATTCGCAGCATTGGCAGTCTTTTTATTACTGCAACACGAAGAGTCCAAGGCACAGGTTAGTGTGGGCATTTACCAGCAAAATTTCGGCACCTACCTGGCGGTGGGGAGTGATCCAGACAAAAAGATGTTTGGCGAGGGCCGACTGGAAGGTGGCAATGAGGTGGACATCGAAGGCACCTTTGGGTACAACTTTATCCAGAAAGAAGAGGTGAATTTTTACAGCGGTGTCCATGCCGGAATCATCAATGTCGGCGAGGGTAGCTCTGGGTATTTTGGAATTCCCTTAGGTGTATTGGTAAAGCCCTTTCCTGCCACCAGGAATTTCGGCTTCCTTTTGGAGGCCAGCCCACTGTTTATCCCTAGTGTGGACACTTCCTATCTTCGGGCAGGTATTGGGCTGAAATATACGTTCCGTTAAGAATAAAACAAAGAAGCCGTTTCCAAAATCATAGAGATGATCTTCGAAACGGCTTCTTTCACAAAAGATGTTTAGAAAGTGAAGGAGACTCCCCTACTCGCCATAAACATCTCACTACCGCCAATATAAGGCTGGTAACCACCTTGACTTACCAGTGCCACATGATCCCCTAACCTGTTCCATAGTTTTAGTCCTATTAAATAGGATAAATCAATTCTAGGGCCAACATTACGGTACTCAATTTTTCCCTCTCCATCTTTGTGAATACCTCTGACCGCTTTAAAAGAAGTTCTAATTCCTGAAATTTGCGGAATTAAACGAAGGCTGCGGGTATTGATGACTGTATATCCGATCCCAAATTTCCAGGTAGAAAAGTTTATAATTTTTTTCATCTGGTTCAAGATCAAATATAAACGTACTACCTCCTCCTCTTAGGTGCCCCAGACTACAAGCTCCTTCCATGACAAGCCTATTACCAATAGTCCGTGAATAACTTACTTCCATGCCAATTGCATTTAAATACAATCTGGATCCTTCATTGTAGTGAATGAAGTTGGGACTTAAGGTGATCCCATTTTTTTGGATTCTCTTGAGCCAATACCCTACCACGGAGGGTAGCCAATAATAGAAGTGCGACTAAGCTAATAATAGTTTTCATGATCTAATCAGTTAATGAGTTGAGGAAAAATACCATTCCACTTGGGTCATTCGATAGATTGGAAGCTTAGTACCCGGGTAGAATCCAGCATCATTCTCCCTAATAAAGAAAATAGGACTGTCGAGTGTAGCAGTACTTCCCGATGTCCTGGAAAATGCCGTGGCCTGATGAAATGCCCTCACTATCGCTGACTGTTTCCTGCTCAAGGGATCCACTTTCTCATCAAATAGCAATCGGAGGTTATAACTTATTTCTCTCGAATTACCTTTTATATCTCCAAACCCGAAAAGTTCGGCCCTCGCTTCAGGGTCTTTCATTACCTCTCCCATGTATAGGGAAAGTTCTTTAAGCTGCTTTTCATACGCTTGGCGATCCATTGGATTGGTTTCGGTTGACCCTACTTCCTCATGCTCTGTCATTAAAGGTTCTTCCTGTCCATTTTCCTGACAAGAAGTCCACGTCAGGGTTCCTAAAATCATTAAGGAACATAAATAAATACTAAATATTTTCATTGTAAAGGAGTTTTAGTAAAAGAATAGTACATTTTAATACTCCAATATTTAAATTCAAAAAAATCCCCTACGCATCCCTACGCAAGGTGACATAAATCACCTAAAAAATTATTATCGATCATTAATAAGTAAAAAAGCCTTGTAGCAATCGACTACAAGGCTTTTTATTACTGGATATGCTCACCAACCAACTTGAAGCTACTGGCTTTTCGCCATAAATTTTGATTATTTACAAGCGATCTTATTCACCCGATTAGCATGCCTGCCACCTTCAAATTCGGTATTTAGGAAGGTACCGACCATTTCTTGGGCCAGTTCGTAAGGGACAAACCTCGCCGGAATGGAGATCACATTGGCATCATTATGCTGGCGGCTGAGGGCGGCCAGGTCATTGTTCCAGCAGATGGCTGCACGGATGCCTTGGTGCTTGTTGGCCGTGATGGCAACCCCATTGCCACTGCCGCAGACGACGATGCCTTGCCTAAACTCTCCGGATTCGATGGCATCACACAAGGGATGCACATAGTCCGGATAGTCCACAGAAGCATCCGAAAAAGGCCCAAAATCCTTCACCTCGTAACCCTCCTTTTCAAGGAACGTTACCAATTGCTGCTTGTAATCAAATCCGGCGTGATCTCCGCCGATGGCTATTTTCTTTGACATGATATGGTTTGGTTAATAGTCTTCTTCTGCTGCTCGTTCTTCCCTTCTTCGTCGTTCGAGACGCTTGGCAATGATGATTCCCGCTTCATAAAGTATCAATATCGGCATGGCAATCAACAGCTGACTAATGACATCAGGAGGTGTGATGACGGCCGAAAGCACCAAAATGATGACCACGGCATGCCTTCTGTAGGATTTTAGCATCGCGGAATTCACCAGTCCTGACATGGACAGGAAGTAGATGACCACCGGAAGCTGAAACATTACCGCTGAGGCCAGCACCAGCATCACCAAAGTGGAGATATACGAAGTGATATCAAATTCATTGGCAATGGAAGGATCCAGCCGATAATGCGATAGAAAGTTAATGGACAATGGCGACAGGATATAATACCCAAATGCCGCCCCCATAAAGAACAGCAAGCTCACAAAGAACACCGCTCCCCGGGCTGCTTTCCGCTCTCTCGAGTAGAGCCCTGGGCTGATAAATCGCCAGACTTCCCAAAACACGTACGGGAAAGCCACGATCAGCCCTACCACCAAACTGGAGGTCATGTGCATGGAAAACTGCCCTGTCATCTGCCTACTTTGCAGGATGAAAGGGAGCTCTTGGATACACAGTGCAGGGATATTCAGTGCATCAGAAACCTTGCAAAGCATCCGATAGGTGAAAAAATCCACCTTGGATGGTCCCAAAATCACTTGTCCAAAAACAAAACTTTTAGAAAGGAAGGCCAGAACTGAAAAGATCAGCACAGCTGCAACGGACCGGACCAAATGCCAACGCAATTGTTCCAAGTGGTCCAAAAAGGACATGCCGTCTTCTTCCTCTTCTTCCCGGTATTGATCTAATGCCACGTAGTTTCTTCTTTACTTAATACAATGGAAACTGAACCATCCAGTCGTTTACTTCCTGCTTGATCTTGGCCAGGGCAGCTTCGTCTTCATGGTTCATCAGGGCCCTATCGATCAAGTCCACGATTTTGGTCATTTCTTGCTCTTTAAGGCCACGAGAGGTGATGGCGGCAGTTCCGACACGCATACCGGACGTCACGAAGGGCGAACGGGTGTCGAAAGGCACCATGTTTTTATTGATGGTAATGTCCACTTTTCCAAGGGTTTCTTCGGCGATTTTACCGGAAAGGTCCTTGTTTCTAAGGTCGATCAGCATCAGGTGATTGTCTGTGCCACCGGAGATCAGCTTATAGCCTTTTTCCACGAAGGCATCTGCCATTATGGAAGCATTTTTCTTCACTTGAAGAATGTATTCCATGTACTCATCAGACAGGGCTTCTTGGAAAGCGATAGCCTTGGCAGCAATGATATGTTCTAACGGCCCTCCCTGCATTCCCGGGAATACCGCAGAATCCAGCAATTGGGTCATTTTTCTAAGTTCTCCTTTTGGGTTTTTGATGCCAAATGGATTGTCAAAATCCTCTCTCATCATGATCAGGCCACCGCGTGTACCGCGTAGGGTTTTGTGGGTGGTGGTGGTCACGATATGGCAGTGCTCCAACGGATCCTTTAGGAGGCCTCTGGCAATCAGCCCCGCAGGGTGGGAAATATCAGCCAATAGCAAGGCTCCGACTTCATCTGCAATTTCCCTGAACCGGGCATAGTCCCAATCACGGCTGTAGGCAGAAGCACCGCAAATGATCAGCTTGGGCTTTACTTCACGGGCCTTTTCGGCCACTTTGTCCATGTCTATGATTCCGGTTTCTTCTTCTACGCCATAGAAATGAGGCTTGTAGTTTTTTCCAGAAAAGTTTACCGGTGATCCGTGTGTCAAGTGCCCACCGTGAGAAAGGTCAAAACCAAGGATATGGTCACCAGGATTTAGGCAAGCCAAGAATACCGCCGCATTGGCCTGTGCACCGGAATGGGGCTGCACATTCGCCCATGTAGCACCAAAAAGCTCTTTCGCACGATCAATGGCGATCTGCTCGATGTCATCCACTACTTCACAGCCACCGTAATACCGCTTCTTGGGAAGGCCTTCCGCATATTTGTTGGTCAGTACGCTACCGGCAGCTTCCATCACCTGCTTGCTGGTGAAGTTTTCAGAAGCAATCAATTCGATGCCTCTCTTCTGACGGTCTTCTTCTTTTTGGATAAGGTCAAATATTACCTGGTCTCTTTTCATGAATATGATCTGGTTTTTTACAGTCTTTTTTGTCTTCCCTAGAGGCTTTCCCGAAGATTATCGGAAATGATTCATGTCGCACCTCAATGGCATTGATCCATTCGGGAAAATCAAATGGTTTTTTGGCTGCCCAAAATTAGTTCGAAACAATGTATTATCCAATTGATTGGGGAATTGCTTATGTAAATCACTTTTGAAAAATTTGATTGATCAAATTTTCCTCTCGGAATATCTTCCCATGTGATGTACCTACGGTACATGAAGAGCGGTTGATGATGGCGGCTAGCACCAAGCATCCCGTGATATCAACGCATAAGCGGCTTTGAGCCTAAACCCGCCATGTCAGTGGTTCCGCCTCTCTGCAGTGGTAACAACGGAGGCAGGGAGGTGACCCTAGAAATATGATTGGTTACCAATCTGTCAATTGATTGCCGAATCCATCGCAACCTGCGTATTCCGAGCATAACGCCAATAAGTCCCCCCTTATGTAAAGGGCAGTTTGCTCACATCCACATTTCCACCTGAAATGACGATCCCCACTCGTTTGTTTTGAAAGAGTGGTTTATTCGCTAAAATAGCCGCCAAAGGCACAGCACTGCTCGGCTCAATGACCAGCTTCATGCGCTCGAAGACCAGTCGCATTGCTGCGATGATCTGATCATCAGAAACCGTGAGGATGTCCGCTACATTTTTGCTTATGATGGTAAAATTTCTTTTGCCAAGTGAGGTCAGCAGGCCATCGGCAATGGTGTTCGGGTTTTCCATTGGGATGATTTTGTTGGCCTTTAGACTGCGATAGGCATCATCAGCGCCTTTTGGCTCGGCACCATAAACGGGCGTCTTTCGAGATAGGTAATGCGTGGTCAGTGCAGTGCCTGCCAACAATCCTCCACCACCCACCGGGGTAATGATGGCGTCAAAAGGGATGCCTTCATCCCACATTTCCAAGGCGCAGGTGGCCTGTCCTTCGATGACGTCCATATAATCATAAGGAGGAATAAATGCCGCCCCTGTTTCTTCCACTACCTTTTCAAGTGTCGTTTCGCGGGCTTTAAGGTTGGGTTCACATTCGATGATTTCACCTCCGTACGTACGCACCGCTGCTTTTTTGATTGCGGCCGCTGTGGAAGGCATCACGATATACGCTTTGGTGCCGGTCTCCTTGGCCGCTCGGGCCAGTGCAGCAGCATGATTACCGCTGCTATGGGTGGCCACACCGTTTTTCTTTAATCCTGGAGGAAGTTTCAAGATGGCATTGGTGGCTCCTCTGGCTTTGAAGGCTCCCACTTTTTGGAAATTTTCACACTTGAAATACAGTTGACAATCTGCCATTTTGTTGATGGCTTCACAAGTCAAAATAGGAGTGTGGTGGATATAGGCCATGATCCGTTGATAGGCCTGCTTGATATCAATGAGTTGGGGGATTCTATAGGTTTGCTGCATGGGTTAAAGTTAACATTTTGAACACAAATTGTGTATATTTCGCCAAAATATCCAAGATGCAAAAACTACTTAATTCCTTAGAAATCAGTGATATTTATCCTTTGGTAGGGGTCAAATTAACTGCTGAAAACAGCATGTTGTTGGATTTTACTGCAAAAAACGAAGATTTGGCCACCCTGGATATTTCAAGTACTCCCTTATTTGATGCGTATGTTTTTGGGCAATTGGACGCCGCAAAAAAATCCTTCGGCATTGGCGGATACCTCGAGCCCAGGGCCATTTACCATCGAAGTGAGGTGTTTGGGAAGGATCATGAAGAAAGGCGCTCCATACACTTGGGAGTGGACATCTGGGCAAAAGCAGGACAGCCTATCTTTGCCCCATTGGCAGGGCGTGTCCATAGTTTCCAAAACAACAAAGGGTACGGGAATTATGGCCCGACCATTATTTTGGAGCACACCTACGAGGATGTGACCTTTTTCTCCCTGTATGGCCATTTGGCAAAGGCGGATTTGGAGGGCTTGCAGCTGGGGCAGCAGGTCCAGGCGGGAGAGGAATTTGCGCACATCGGCCCATTTCCTGAAAATGGGGATTGGCCGCCTCACTTGCATTTTCAACTGATGTTGGATTTAGGAGATCACTGGGGGGATTATCCCGGGGTTTGCGCACCAAAAGACTTAGATTATTACCGTAACAACTGCCCAGATCCATCATGGCTGCTGGGGATGGAAAATGCCTTCCATTGACCGGGTTTCGAGATGCGGAGGAGTTCTGGCTCAAGTAATTTACACCCCTTCAGTGCAGGTTACAGAATCCACTTGGTGTCATTGGGAGGTTGTGGCATTTTTATTTATTCGTGGTTTTACCATTAAGCAAACTGCCAGTCCCCATCAGCATCGCCAAATCTCTCAGAGAAACGATCCTTTATTTCCGGGTGAAACCGATTTTGCACTTAGTACTATCACTTTTGCTGCCTGGAAGTGCTTTTCAGCCTCCCCTTACTCGGCAAACTGAAGCTTTACCAAATTGGCGTAAAATCCTCCTTTTTGCACCGCCAGATCGTCATGGCTTCCTTCTTCCACGATTTCCCCATCTTTCATAACATAGATGCGGTCCACTTTTCGGATGGTCGCCAGCCGGTGGGCAATGACAATGGTGGTCCGATTTTTCATCAACTCATCCAAAGCTTCTTGCACCAAGGCTTCAGATTCAGCATCCAAGGAGGAGGTGGCCTCATCAAGGATGAGGATAGAAGGATTTTTGAGGATGGCCCGGGCGATGGCAATTCGCTGACGTTGGCCACCAGAGAGCTTGATGCCCCGTTCTCCTACCAAGGTGTCCAGCCCTTCAGGGAATTTACCGATAAACTGCCACGCATTGGCTTTTTTGGCAGCTTCGATGATTTCCTGCTCTGTTGCTTCTGGTTTGGCGTAAGCGATATTCTCACGGATGCTGCCCCCAAAGAGCAACACTTCCTGAGGCACGATCCCGATATTGGAACGCAGCTGCTTAAGGTTCCAGTTTTGGATAGGCTTATCATCAATGGTGATTTCACCGAAGTTGATGGTATAAAACTTCATCAGCAGCTGGATGATGGTGGATTTGCCAGCCCCGGAATGTCCTGCCAAAGCGATTTTTTCACCGGATTGGATGGATATGTTGATATGTTTCAGCACATCGGCTTCCGGACGGGTAGGGTAGTTAAAGCTGACATCAGAAAAGGAGACGTTTCCTTTGATGGATACTTCTTGGTAGTCCGCTAAGGATTCTTCGGGACTTTCGTCGAGGATTTCGAGGACCCGTTCAGAGGACCCGATGGCCTTTTGTACTTGGCCATAAATATCGCCCAGTCCTGCGATAGATCCGCCGATAAAGGTCGTGTAAAGAACAAATGACACCAAATCCCCAATGCTCATGGCACCCGTGCTGACCATCATGGCTCCGTACCACATGACCGCCACGATCCCACCAAACAAGGCAAAGATGATAAAGGAGATAAAGGCGCCTCTAAATCCCGCGGCTTTGAGGGCTACTTTTACCACTTTGTTCAGGCCTTTTCCGTATCGAGCAGCTTCATAAGCTTCTCCGGCAAAGGATTTCACGGTGCTGATGGATTGGAGGGTTTCCTCCACGATGACATTGGCAGCGGCCAGTTCGTCTTGGGTTTCCTTGGAGAGTTTACGGATAAACTTGCCGAAAACCATGGCAATGATCACCAAAACCGGGAAGGTGGCCAGCATAAACAAGGTCAGTCTAGGGGTGGTCACAAAAAGAAAAACGGTCCCGGCCAGCAAGGTGATGATCTGTCTGAACAGCTCCGCCAAGGTGACCGAAAAGGTATCTTGGAGCAAACTCACATCAGAGGTGATCCTGCTGATCAATTCCCCTGTGCGGCGCTTGTCAAAGAAACTCATGGGAAGGTTTACCAGTCGGCTATATAGTGAAAGCCGGATATCCCGCATGGAGCGTTCGCTTACCAAAGCAAATAGCCAAACCCGAAAAAAGGAAAATACACTTTGGACAAAAAGAATCCCAATCAGCACTAGCGCAATGGTGTTGATGTTCGAAAACATCCATTTTTTCCCTTGGGCCACATCGATCAGCTTTCCGGCAACATACGGAAAGGCCAACAAGGTGAGGCTGGAAAACAGCAGGAAAATAAGCCCTACGATGAAAATCCCCTTGTACGGCAAGACAAAATTGAATATGCCAATCAGCTTGCTAAGGTTCTTTTTGTTCAGCTTTCTTTTCTCGTGTTCTTCCAGTGCTTTTTTCTTCTTTGCCATATCGGGTGCGCTACTTCTTCATTTGCGGCTACAAATGTACAAGATTTGGTTTATAAATGATAACGATCACTAAATCAATAGAAAATACGGAATTGCGGTATAAAGACCGCTGTAATTTACGGTAAAATGCTACCTTCGGATGAACAACGCGCCTATTCTTTGGAAAAATTTCTTTTCTTTTCGCCAGAAAAAGGAAAACTGGCCAAAAACAAAGCCATAAGCCAGCAATAAAACTTGGTAGAGCGGCAAGACCAGTAGCAAGTAAAGAACGGTTTTCCAAAAACCTCCTGATGACATGTCCACGCCCAGAAAATCAAAGATCGGCTGCTTGATTAACAGCACTGTAAATCCCGTACAGGCAAAAGCCAAAAGCACCAGCAGTACCTGCCGGATGCTTTTGAGTTGCCATTTATGTTGGAGTCTTTTAAGGAGACTGTTTTTGCTCATGATGGTGATCTTTTGCCACTTGTGATGCTCATAGTGGTCTGATAATTAGCAAAGAAAACATTCATAAGCCATCAATATACAAATTTGTCCCCATTAGTTTATCCTGAAAATAGGATAACGCATGTATTCTTTTTCCTTCCAAGGGGAATGCTCATAGACCCATCTAAGTTGGGCAGCACCGTTATCGGCAAAGTCAGGATTCTTGGCTTTTTCCTCCTCCAATGCTTCCCTCAATCCTGGGTTTTGGGCAAGGTAATCCGCTGCCAAATCCTCAAAAACATAAGCAGAGTAACCTTCCTTGGACTGAAGGATGGTGTCAAAGTAATTCCAGGCAAAATAACTGTCTTCCCCTTGAGGTTCCAGCACTTCCATGATAAAGCCATTTGAAGATTGGTTCATAGGGACTAGCCAATCGCCCGCCCGTAGGGATACCTGCTGGGGAACTTCTCTTACTTGGATGTCCGAATGGAGGTAGTGGCCTTCATAGGGCTTTTGCAGCGTCTCAAATTCCGTGATGTAGTAGGTGGTGACGTCGAGGGTCGTGTCGGCCTTTACGGCTTTCATGTGGACATGGTTCCGCCGGAGGTTTTCCACTACCTTGAACCAGCCTTGGGGAATGACATAGTAAGTGGGCTTTTCGATGGAAATCGATGGTGAATAGGTGTCGTAGAAATCCACTTCTGCTTCAAAAGGTTTGTTGCGGTCATAAAATAGCCGCGGCTCACCAGAAATGTCACTTGGCTTGTGGCCTGATTCGTAGCCCAAGAAATCTATCGTGGCCGGATTTTCCCTTACGGATTGATAGTTAAAGTCGAAAGTTTCCTGGCTTTTTGCCGCTTCACGGTCTGCCTTCACTGCTGCGACAATTTCTTTTTGGTCCCGCTCAAAAATGGCGGTGTACGATTGGAAAAGCTTGTACATGCTTTCTACCCGCTGTCGGTACGTTTTCAGCATATGGGCTTCTGGCACATAGCTAATGGTATGGAATAGGGAAGCATAACCACTGGAGTAACGCGGCGAATCCTTAAACTGCGACCAGCCATTTTCCGGTACGTCTCCCCAGACATTTACATAAGGTACCAAGGACGATCCACGCTCTTTCATCTGGCTGAAGAGTCCTGGGGTCAAGGTTTCATGCATGTATTTGCCCGCGGCCCCGCCCAGCATATTGTGCTGGGTTTCGATGAGGGTCATGATGTGCTGGTAATCCGCTCCATTACTGGTGTGCGTGTCGATGAAGACATGTGGCTGTAGCCATTGGAAGATTTCCTGAAAGCTCTCCGAATTTTTTGTGTCTGTCTTGATAAAATCCCTGTTCAGGTCATAGTTGCGGGCATTTCCACGGAAACCATGGGCTTTGGGCCCTTCTTGGTTTACCCGGGTGGTCGAATTCCTGTTCAGGTGCCCCCCAATATTGTAAACGGGGATTAGGGCCAGCACCATGTCTTCGTCCCAATTTTCCTTCCCCTGCAAAATGTCACGGAGGTACATCATGGAGGCATCGATGCCCACCGGTTCTCCAGGGTGGATGCCATTATTTACAAAAACCACCAATCGTCCTTCTGCCTGCCAACTTTCCGGGTCAAAGTTTCCCTTTTGGTCCATTATGACCAAGTGGAGGGGTTTGCCACTGTCGGTGGTTCCCATGGAGGTTAGCTGAACTTCTTCAAAATCATCAGCCAAGTTTTGGTAATAGGCAATCACTGCTTCATATTCAGGAGTTTCCGTTCCATCGGATGTTTCGAACAGGGTGGTGTATGGTTGTTGGCCAAAGGCAGAAAAGAAAAGCCCTGCCAATGCCACCAATAGGGTAAATTTTTTCATATCGGTTGATTTAGTGTACGGTCAATTCCTGCTCAAGGTAGCCAAAGAATGTTTTATCAGAAAAGGTCCTTTTATAAGTGGCTCGGAATTTTTTATATGGCTGGGCAAAAACCTATCAAATTCAGCCAATAGGGATGTTTCTATCCAATCTTCCGTGTGTAATTTACCAGCTCAAAATTAATAGTTCAACCCCTCCGGGGTTGGCGAGAGGGGTGGAGGGTGTTGTGCTTTCCCAAGGATTCTCCTTGGGTTATGGAAGTTTGAACCCTCCGGGTTC